>Ga0073899_10000011_pt1 | contig 188605 bp, 188 predicted proteins | sample KloWWTmetaKNB5Ph_FD_88975 | JGI IMG/M metagenome (GOLD analysis project Ga0073899, IMG submission 88975) | Active sludge microbial communities from Klosterneuburg, Austria, studying microevolution and ecology of nitrifiers - Klosterneuburg... | ecosystem: Engineered > WWTP > Aerobic digester... | reverse complement strand
TGACGGGGCTGCCGGTGACCAACCCGTTGGTTGCGTTGCGCGCCGCGCTGGTCATCAAGGTGTCCAACGACCCACAGGCTCGCCCGCAGACCGGTATCAATCAGGCCGACATCATCTTCGAGGCGTGGGGCGCCGGGCCCACCCGTTTCGCCACGGTCTGGCACAGCCAGGACGCCGCCGAGGTTGGCCCGATTCGCTCCGGTCGTACCCAGGACGTGGCGCTGGTTGGATCGCTGAACGGACCGTTGTTCGCCTGCTCGGGCGGCAATGCGCGGGTCGTCGCCGCCCTTCGAAACTCCGATCTGCTGCTGCTTCCCGAAGGGACCGGCCCCGGCTGGCACACCGCCCACGGTCGACATCGTCCGCACGCCACCTACAACGACACCCAGTCGCTGTGGTCGAACGCCCAGTTCGGCCACCCCACCCCGGTCCAGCAGTTCGCCTATCGCGACGTGGATGCCGAGGCTGCCGGCGAACCGATGAGCGGTGTCGACGTGAAGATCCAAACCGTCAAGGTGTCGTGGCGATGGGATCCGGCGGCCGGTCTGTACCTGCGTGATCAAGACGGCCGTCCGCACATGTTGACCGACGGGACGCAGGTGTCCACCGAGAACGTGGTGATCATGTGGACCGACTATCAGCCGAGTCCCGCCGATGCTCGTTCGCCTGAGGCCACCTCGTTATCGCGCGGTGAGGCGATCTTCTTCACCGGTGGGAAGATGATCGAAGGCACGTGGGAGCGGCTGAACCGCGAACAGCCGTTTCTCTTTCATGACGCCGCCGGCGAGCCAGTCTTGTTGCAGCCAGGTCGGACGTTCATCGAGATGACCAATTCTGGACGTGGCGACTTCCGCGCCGGGTCCGCTGCGGACATCGTCACGCCGATCCCATGACCGCTGGCTCAGGCGCGCTGGACCTCGAGGAGATGCTATGAACCGAACCACATTGTTGACGACCGCCTGCCTGGTGGCAGCCTCGTTGGTCGTCGGGTGTAGTGGCGGCGACAACAGCGCCGACACGACCCAGGCGGCACCGGCGACCGTGACGCCCTCGATCGCGGTCTCGACCACGGCCGCCAGCTCGACCACGTCCTCGACGATCACATCGACCACGTCCACCGTTCCTGTCGAGCCGTTGATGCCGCTGACTGGCATGGCGATCACCGACCCAGCCGTGGCCCAGCGCCCGGCCTTGGTGGTCAAGATCGACAACAACGCCCAGGCCCGCCCGCAGGAAGGCTTGGCCGAGGCCGACATCGTGTTCGAGGAGATCGTCGAGTTTCAGACCCGCTTTGCGGCGATCTTCCATTCGGTCGATCCGGCGCGGGTCGGCCCAATCCGCAGTGGTCGGACACAGGATGTCGACATGCTCGGCTCGTTCAACCAGCCGTTGTTTGCTTGGAGTGGTGGCAACCCGGGGGTGACCAAGGCGATCGACGACAGCGATCTGTTCGACATCGGCGTGATGCGCGATGGCGCGGTCGGTTACGTTCGTGACCGGCGTGGCAAGTCGAACATCGATCCTGAGCACACGCTGTTCGCCGACCCCGCCGCGCTGCGCACGATGGCCCCCGCAGACCATCCGGCTCCGCCGCAGCAGTTCCAGTATCGAACAGCCGAAGCCGCCGCGTCGGGTGCCGACGCCGCTGGGGTCGACGTTGACATGGACGGCCTGGCGGTTGCCTGGCGGTGGAATGCAGCCGATGGCGTCTATCGGCGCGACCAGAACCGACGGCCGCACCAGACGACCACCGGGCAGGTCGTTGCCCAGAACGTGGTCATCGTCGAGGTCGCCTACGTGCCGAGCCGAGTCGACGTCCGTTCACCCGAAGCACAGACGATCGGCAGCGGCACGGTGACCGTCTATACCGGCGGCCGCGTGGTCGAAGGCACGTGGACACGGGCTGATCGCCTGCAGCCGTTCGTCCTGACCAACGCCGCTGGCAAGCCGATCCTGCTCACCCCCGGCAAAACCTGGGTAGAGCTCGCCAAACCCGGCACCTCCACCACCGTGGCGTAGCGGGGAATATGTCGGCGGCGACCGTCGAGCGTCGGCGGTACGATGGGGGAATGACCGCCGAGGAGTCTGAGCAGCGCACGTCTTCGCCCGCCACGGGCACGTTCCCGGTGAAGCGTGGCCTGGCAGAGATGCTCAAGGGCGGGGTGATCATGGACGTGGTCACCGCCGAACACGCCAAGATCGCCGAAGACGCTGGTGCAGTAGCCGTCATGGCGCTCGAGCGTGTCCCTGCCGATATCCGCCGTGACGGTGGGGTAGCGCGGATGAGCGACCCGGAGATGATCGAAGGCATCCAGGCCGCGGTCACGATCCCGGTGATGGCCAAGGTGCGCATCGGTCACTTCGTCGAAGCCCAGATCCTGCAATCGCTGGGTGTCGACTACATCGACGAGTCCGAGGTGCTGACCCCGGCCGACGAGGCCCACCACATCGACAAGTTCGCCTTCGATGTCCCGTTCGTGTGTGGGGCGACCAACCTCGGTGAAGCGCTGCGCCGGATCAGCGAAGGCGCATGCATGATCCGTTCGAAGGGCGAGGCTGGCACCGGCAACATCGTCGAAGCGGTCCGTCACCTGCGCTCGATCATCGGCGACATCCGCAAGATCACCCAGGCCGACTCGGCCGAACTGTTCCAGTGGGCCAAGACCTTGCAGGCTCCGCTGCCGTTGATCCAGGAAGTCGCCGAGACCGGCTGGCTGCCCGTGCCATTGTTCTGCGCCGGCGGAATCGCCACCCCGGCCGACGCCGCGCTGGCGATGCAGTTGGGCGCCGAATCGGTGTTTGTCGGGTCGGGGATCTTCAAGAGCGCCGACCCCGCACCACGTGCCAAGGCGATCGTCGAAGCCACCACCCACTTTGAAGATGCATCGATTCTGGCCAAGGTCAGCCGCGGCCTGGGCACCCCAATGACCGGCATCGGCATCGACGAGCTGACGACGCACTACGCCGAGCGCGGCTGGTAATACACCGTCATGGGCGGGTTGCGCAGCAGTAGCGGGGAGCCTCCAGGTGCAGGCCCCGTCCCGAACCGTGGGCGTGCTTGCCCTACAGGGTGCGTTTCGCGCCCATGAATCCGCGCTGCGCCAGCTTGGCGTAGCCACCGTCCAGGTCCGTACCGTCGAACAACTGGACCGCGTCGACGCGCTGGTGATCCCCGGCGGGGAGAGCACGACGATGTCCAAGCTGCTCGACTCGTCGGGCCTGTTCGACCCGATCGCCAAGCGGATCGCCGATGGGATGCCGACCTTCGGCACCTGTGCGGGGATGATCCTGCTGGCCACCGATGTCGCCGACGGACGCCCCGACCAGCGCAGCTTCGCCGCATTGGATATCGGTGTGCGGCGCAACGGTTTCGGCCGCCAGATCGACAGCTTCGAAGCCGATATCGCTCTGGCCGGAGATCCCGATCCGTTCCATGCCGTGTTGATCCGCGCCCCGCGTATCGAGCGTTGCGGCAATGGCGTCGAGGTCCTCGCCGCCCATCACAGCGAGCCCGTGTTGGTCCGTCAGGGTCCGATCGTGGCCGCATCTTTTCATCCCGAACTCACCGGCGACACACGCGTGCACGCCATCTTCCTGCAGGAGGCATAAGCCATGTCCGGCCATTCCAAATGGGCAACGATCAAGCACAAGAAGGGCGCCGCCGACAAAGCCCGCGGCAAGCTGTTCAACAAGATCGCCCGGCTGCTAGAGGTCGCGGCGCGCGACGGTGGGGGCGACGTCACGGCCAACGCCACGCTGCGCTCGGTGGTGCTCAAAGCCAAGGCCGCGCAGATGACCAACGACGCCATCGACCGGGCGATCAAGCGCGGCACGGGCGAATCGGGCGGCGGCACGTACGAGGCGATCACCTACGAGGGCTACGCCCCTGGCGGTGTGGCGATGTTGATCGACGTGCTGACCGACAACCGCAACCGCACCGGCTCCGAGGTACGCAACGTGTTCAGCAAGCTCGGCGGGTCGATGGCCGAGCCCGGTGCGGTCGGCTGGCAGTTCAGCCGCAAGGGCGTCATCTACGTGACCGGTGGCGACGAGGACACGGTGATGATGACCGCCCTCGAGGCCGGTGCCGACGACGTCGCTGCCGACGGAGACGGCTTCCGGATCACCACCGACTCGTCGGCGGTGTACGACGTGCGCGATGCGCTCCAGGCCGGCGGGCTGACGGTCGCCTCGGCCGAAAGCACGATGGTCGCCAGCGTCAACATCGAGGTCACCGACGTCGATGAGGCACGCAAGATCCTGCGGATCATGGACGCCCTGGAGGACAACGACGACGTCCAAGACGTGTACGCCAACTTCGATATCAGCACGGAACTGCTGGAGAAGATCGGCGAGTAGCGGTCCACCCCTCGCGTCCAGCGCGCTGCTACATTCGTACGCGTGTTCGTGTCTCGTGCCGCGCCGCTGACCGTGTTGGGCATCGACCCCGGGTTGACTCGCTGCGGGTATGCCGTCCTGCGTGCCACCGGCCAAAAGGTGCAGCCGGTGGCGATGGGCGTGGTTCGTACGCCATCGACGCAGGCCTTGCCGCATCGGCTGGCGTCATTGTGGACCGAGCTGAACTCGCTGATCGCCCAGTTCGCCCCCGACGCCGTTGCTGTCGAGCAGGTCTTTTTTCAGACCAACGTGCGCACGGCGATGTCGGTCGGCCAGGCCAGTGGCTTGGCCCTCACCGCGGCCGCTGCTGCCGGGTGTGACGTTGTGCAGTTCACGCCTAACCAGGTCAAGGACGCGATCGCCGGATGGGGCGGAGCCGATAAGGCGCAGGTCCAAAAGATGGTCCAGATCCGATTGGGGTTGGCCACGCTGCCCAAACCAGCCGACGCCGCCGACGCCGCCGCGCTGGCTCTGTGTTACCTAGCGGCGGCGCCGATGCGGCGCTCGGTGGGCGCATCGACGGCCAAGACTGCGCGGGTCGCCGGATGATCGGCTCGCTGCGCGGCACGGTCCTCGAACGCATCGAGGCCTCCACGGTGTTGCTCGAGGTTGGCGGCATCGGCTACCTGGTGTCGGTCACGCCACGCACCCTGGGCGAGCTAGAACCGGGCAGCACTGCGTTCTTGTACATCCATCACCACATCCGCGAGGACGCCCAGACGCTGTTTGGATTTCTGCGCGGCGACGAGCGGGCCACGTTCCAGGTGCTGATCGCCACCCACGGCATCGGCCCCGGCCTGGCGATGGCCATCCTGGGCACGCACACCCCGGGGGCGCTGGTCGACATCATCGCCGGCAACGACATCGGCGCGCTGTCGCTGGTCCCTGGCATCGGCAAGAAGACCGCCACGCGGCTGATGGTCGAGCTGAGCAACCGGCTGAACCTGCCGATGCTCGAGCCGTATCTGCCCACGGGCGCGTCTGGTGGCGGCAATACCGCCGTCGGCGACGTGCGCGAAGCTTTGGCCGGGCTGGGCTATGGCGCCGAGGAGATCCGCGATGCGCTGCGCGACGTCCCCGCTGGGGCCGACGCGGCGACGATGTTGCGCGATGCGTTGAAGCTGTTGGGGGTCAAGCGTGCGTGACGAATTCTTGGACCCACAGCCGGTTGATCCGGTGGAGTCGGTCGACGAGGTCGGCCTGCGCCCACGGCGGCTCGAGGAGTTCGTCGGTCAGCGTGAACTGAAAGAGCACCTGTCGATCGTCTTGGAAGCGGCCAAGCGCCGCGGTCAGGCCGCCGACCACGTGTTGCTCGCCGGCCCGCCAGGGTTGGGCAAGACCAGCATGGCGGGGATCATCGCTGCCGAGATGGGGGTGCATCTGCACGTCACCTCCGGTCCTGCGCTGGAACGGGCCGGCGACCTGGCGGCGATCCTGACCAAGCTGGATGACGGCGACGTGCTGTTTATCGACGAGATCCACCGCCTGTCACGCGTCGTCGAAGAGATTTTGTACCCGGCGATGGAGGACTACCAGCTGGACATCGTCGTCGGCAAGGGCCCGGCGGCGTCGTCGATTCGGTTGCCGCTGCCGCGTTTCACCCTCGTCGGGGCCACCACCCGCACGGGGATGATCACCGGTCCGCTCCGCGATCGTTTCGGTCTGGTCGCCCGGCTCGACTACTACGACGACGCCGAGCTGGAACTGATCGTCGCTCGTGCCGCGGGGATTCTGGGTGTGTCGATCGACGGCAAGGGTGCCTACGAAATTGCCCGTCGCAGCCGGGGCACGCCGCGTATCGCCAACCGCCTGCTGGCCCGGGTGCGCGACTATGCCGAGGTGCGTGGCGATGGTTCGATCTCGGTCACCACCGCCCGCGACGGTCTCAAGTTGTTCGGCATCGACGACCACGGCTTGGATAAGGGCGACCGGGCGATCCTGTCGGCGATCTGCGAACGCTTCCACGGTGGCCCCGTCGGGCTGAGCACCCTGGCGATCAGCGTGGGGGAGCAGACCGAGACCGTCGAAGACATGCACGAGCCGTTCCTGATCCAGCGTGGCTTCCTGGCCCGCACCCCCCGAGGACGCATCGCCATGCCCGCCGCCTACGCCCACCTCGGCCTCACACCCCCCGCACCCGGCGCCACCGCCTCGCTGTTCGACTAAGAATCAAGGCTGTGCTACGAGCAAGGTCCGTCAAGATATTGATGTCGTTGCTTTGTGTTGCCGCAACCGGTTGTGGTGCCACGGCTGATCTTCGCACTGCCCGGTCCAATTCACCGGCAGGCGTCCAATCCGCGTCGTCGACGACGTCAGCCGCCGTCAAGTGGGATGGCCGCTCGGTGGTTCGGGTGTTGCAGGCTGACGGATGGGTTGCCACGCACCTGGAACGTCAGCGGCCCGCGCCGCTGGGGTTGGGCGATGGAGTGCGAGCAGTGTTGATTCGAACGAAACAGAGCGTGGTGACTGTCCGCGTCGACCATGGAACCGAAATGCTGAACCCGGCCATCGGACAAGTGATCGAACTTGGTGGGGGAGCTCGACAGCTCGTGGCGGTGACTACTCAGGACACGTACGTCTTCACCCAATCCAGTGGGCCGGCCGCCGAGCTGCAACAGTTCGGCAAGGTGTTCGCCGCGGCGTCGTCGGTCGACGCTGCGTTGAGCACGTTACGAGCGCAACTTCCCGGGATCATCGTGGAACAGTCGAAGGGTCCGGTTAGTCCCGCGGGTCTCGGATACTCGATTACCTACAACAGCGGGATGACCATGGCCACTCTGGCGGTCTACCCGCTGCAGCCAGGCGCACCCCTGGCGTTCGTGGTCGCTGGTGCCTCGGTTTCGCCGATCCGTGAACTCAACGGTGTCGAGTCAATCGTGGTGCCGTCAACAGCCGATACCACCCCGCAGCTCTGGTGGATCGACAGGGACGTGTTGGTCATGCTGTCAACCCAAGAGTCGCTGATGCCCGAATTGCAGCGAGCGGTCTCGGCGAGCGGGGCGATGTCCTTCGACGAGTTCGATCAGCAGTTGGTCCACCGGACCATGAGTTCGCCGCCGATCGTCGCCGCGACGGTGGCAGGAATCTCGATGACCAAACGCGACGGCGCAGATGGCGTCCCGGTGCTGTGTGCCGAGTCGGTTGACCGTGTGTCGACAACGTGCGTGGCGTTCGCTGCAGCGGGGAGTCTCGCCACGTTCAAGCTCGACGGAAGCTGGTACGTGGCGGCGATCGTTCCAGCCAAGGAGCCGACCACCGCGTTCCGTACGGAACCGGCGTTGACGTTCCAAGCCACGACCAGCGGTCCATGGCGTGTATCACTGGCCGCAGTGCCTGTAGGGCTGTCGAGGATCCAGCTCTTTTATTCGACCGAGGGGCTCGGCATGGAGCTTTCTCAGGAATTGACGTTTGGCTGAGTCCTAAGGCACCACGTTGCACAGCGTGTTCAGACGGTCTGATGCAGCGCGGGCGGCGTCGGCCAGGGAAGTCTGTTCCGTTGCCGGAGCGCTGCGGGCAACGGCGTTGTACAGCGCCAGCATGTCGTTGACGTCTTGCACGTTGGCTGACGGCGCGTCGGGAAGCATTGCGTAGAGCTGCGTCGAGACCTGGTTGGCCCACGCGGCGTCACCCTGCGTGTTGGCCTCGGCCCAGGTAGCGAGGGCCTGGTATTTCTGGCAGAACACAGCGGTGGTCGGGGCGTCGATCTGAGCCGAGTTGGCCACATTGCGGTCACGGATGATCTGCCGTTCGGTATCGCCCCCGCCGCATGAGGTCATGGCTAGGGCGACTGCAACGGCCAGCGGTGCTCGCGTCCAATCTCTACTGCGCACGCCGTGGATTGTGGCACAAGACGGGCCAACGGTGGCCTGCCAGGTGCTGCGGGTCCGTCCTCGTCACGTATAGTCCAAAGCTGGCAGTGTCAATGGCAGTCTGACGCTAAGGCTCGCGTTGCGGATCGCCCATCGCCATTTGTCCTCGAACGCCGAATGCCAACCACCCACGTCCTTGCCTCCGACGAGACCGAACCGGCTCAACACACGCGGCATGGAGCCGGTCGTCATCGCGAGACTCGGCCCAGTCATCTCCTTCTCGAACGTAAAGACCGCACAATCGGCAAGTTCGCTCTGCCGAGTGCTCAGAAACTGAAGGGAGTTCCGGCGACTGAATCGCCCTGGGTTTGATGGAGGCTCGGTCTATTGGTTTCCAACCCCTGTCGGGGTGGGATGTTGGGCAGCATAGAACGCTGCTTCGAACTCTGTTGGTGGGATGTTGGCGCACCAGCTGTGGAGGCGTTCGTGGTTGTGCCAGTGAACCCACCCGAGGGTGGCCAGCTCGACGTCGTCGACGCTGCGCCATGGCCGGCCTTGCTGGGCTGGACCTCTGATCAGTTCGGTCTTGTAGATCCCGTTGACCGTCTCGGCGAGGGCGTTGTCGTAGCTGTCACCGACACTGCCGATCGAGGGGACCGCGCCGATCTCGGCGAGTGCTTCGCCGTAGCGGACACTGGTGAACTGGCTGCCCGCGTCGCTGTGACAACGCAACCCGGCGATGCGTGCTCCTCGTTGCCAGCGGGCCATGTCGACGGCGTCGAGGACCATGTCGGTGCGCATGTGGCTAGCGACACGCCAACCAACGATCATCCGACTGAACGCGTCGATGATGAAGCACACGTAGGCAACCCCGGCCCAGGTCGGCACGTAGGTCAGATCGGTGCCCCACAACCGGTTCGGGGCATCCGCGGTGAAGTCCCGCTTGACCAGATCAGGGTGACGATCGGCGGTGTCATCACGGCGGGTTGTGCGGACCTTCTTGCAACGCCGCACACCCTCGATCCCCGCCAAACGCATCAACCGGGCGACCTGGTCGCGGCCGATCTGGTGCCCCGCCCGACGGGCGGCGCGCCACAGTTTGTCGGCCCCATAGACCCGATAGTTGGCGACCCATAACCCGACCAGGATCGGGATCATTACCGCGTCACGCTGCGCCCTGGCCGACGCCGGTCGGGTCTTGGCAGCGTGATAGGTCGACGGGGCGATCGAACAACCGGCTTGCGACAGCACGGTGCAGATCGGCTCGATCCCGAAGACCTCCCGGTGAGCGTCGATGAACTCGACAATCACCGCTGTGGGCGGTCGAGCTCCGCCGCGAAGAAAGCCGATGCCGCCTTGAGGATCTCGTTCGCTCGACGTAACTCGCGGACCTCCTGCTCCAATCGGCGGATCTTGACGTTGTCCTGCGAGGTCACACCCGGACGGACACCTTCGTCGATATCGGCCTGCTTCACCCACTTGCGAACCGTTTCGACCCCGAAACCCAACTGGCGCGCCACCCGCTGGATCGCACCGTGCTTCTCGCCGGTCTCCTCCCGGATCTGACGCACCAGCCGCACAGCCTGCTCCTTCTGGACTTTCGAGTACCGACGAGACGTCGGGGCCAACTCGTGATCTGACATGACTCCATCCTTGTTTCCAAGCTCAGGAGCCTCCAGCCATCCCAGGGTGATTCATCGGTGGCGAACTGGTAGTCGAGAATCACCGGCCGAGATGAGCAGCGGCACCCACACCTCGGTCATCTCGACGAGGTACTTGCCGCACGGCATGCCCTCCACACCCAGCCGTGCTCGAGCAGCGCTCTGGAATCGTCAGAGAACTGCCGGGCACGAACGGTGCGCCGGTCGATCTGACGGGCCGGATCCGGTAGCGGTGGCCCGGTCAACATCCGCCGAGCAGTCGATCAGGTCATCCCCGTGGTGACCACCACCCGATCCCAACCTGCCCTTGTCGAGCTTTGCCGCTCGCCGTTGCTCGTTGCGCAGCTTGTTCGTCACCTGACGCCTGGCAGCCATATCGATCTTGCCTTCCATGCCAGTCAAGCCTTCGCTACGAACTCAAGATATGTGACGCACCAAAAATTTCCAGACGCTCAAAGTAAGTGAGGCCGGCCGGGACCTTGACAGGTATGCTACCAGAGTATACAATACCTATTTTAGCACCCACAGATTCGGAACCACCATGCGAAAGACAGTGCACGATGCCCTGCGGCGGCCCCTTTCCCTGGCGGTGGGGGCGGCGGTCGGTTTTATACCAGTCGCGGTGAGCGATCGCAGCGTCGAAGCGATTACGCCCTACTTCCATCCTCCAATTAGGCCAGAGATAGCTACCATTTCGGCACAACCTCAGCTGAAACAGGGAGTGTGTCACGATCAAGGCTACTGCACCCAGAATCCCCCTGTTGGCAGCGACGCGCACAACTATTGGTCGGTGGACCTCTTTGATTCTACTTGGCAAAGTCAAAACGGTGCACCCGTCCTACGCCGCCAACTATGACTTCGTGCAAAAGATCCAATACGGCAGTTCGAGCAATCCGCGAGGCTCCTCCGTCGGAATTCGCTATGGCGGGGTTCAGACTGGCCCCGGCTATGGCACCTACAACGGACATGGGCGGCTAGGAAGTATCAACGGCAATCTAAACATTGGATCGCCGGTAACGCCAGGCATGGCAATCATGAAAATGGGTGACACAGGCACGTCGGCTGGAAACGGCCACCTCCATTTCGAGATCAGGTACATGATAGACGTTCAGAACTGGACTAGTCCGTTCAATGGGTACTGCGGAAAGCACTATATCAATAAGATCATGCAGGATGCCGCTCCATTCCCCTACACAATCGCTTGGACCAATCAGTACGGGGGACTCAACAGCTGCTTGGGGGTGACGTCGTGAATCGACCTCATCAAATTTCTCGTAGGCTGCCTGTGCTAACAGCGGGCCTCTTTGTCCTGGCAATGGCCGTCGGATGTGGACAACCCAGGTCAATGACTAGCGAGAGCGAGGAACCCGCACCCGATAATCGAAGCGACTCCGCCTCTGATGCAGGCCAAGATTCGAGCAGCGGCATGGCGGTGGTCGACTTTCAGCAGGTCCGTCCCGGTGATCGTCTAGCGGCATACTTGGGGCAGGCATTCCCCCCCTCTCACTGGAACGAGGTCCGGACGGCTTCCCAGGCGGCCGTCGACCAGTGTGTCATAGCCGCCGGGGGAACGCCAGCTGTCCGTGCTCCTGCCGTCTTTCCTGAATCAGCGGAGCTTCGCGGGACGGATCTTGCGGAGTTTCGTCGGCGCTATGGGTATGGCGTAATCGAGATCGCTCGTACCGAGAAGTGGCAGGAGGCAGAATCTCCACAAGTTTTGTCCCCCTCCGAGCGCGTAGCTCTTGAGGAGACCGCGGAGCTGGAGGGTAAATGTGCCCGTGCTGGGGACAACGTCATCGCTGCATCCATCGCACCACGCGACGTCGTCGAATTATCACAGGAACTGACGATGAGATTTGGTGACGACCCCGTATATCTGCAGACGAGTAGCGCCTGGACGGATTGTATGACTTCAGCTGGCTACATGACTGAATACGGTCCATACTTTTCAAAGGGAGTCATTGAACAAAAACTCTTGGCACGCTACGACCAAATCGGACGGACCGGCACGGCGGTCGACTTTGACGCGCTCCAGGTGATGGAAATTGCAGCCTTTAAGCAGGATTCTTTATGCCTTAAGACATCGGGTGCCGGAGAGGTAATGCTCGCTTTTGAAGAACAAATTCTGAATGCGCTTAAATTAAGGTTTCCGAACTACAAGTCGCCCGTCGATGGTCTGGCAGGAAGTACTTCGGAGCAATAGATGGCTGCGGATGGTGCCCATTTGAGCGTTGGTCAATTCGACCACCAGCCGAGAGATATCTTGGATGGGATCCTCCTGCCGCCTCGTGGCAGATCGTTCGTTGATCGTCGTTTGACTAGGACGCGCCTCCAAATGGTTCCGCTGCGGCAGGAGGATTACCACGAGATCTACCGTTGGTCAACTCATCCATCCGTAGCAACGACGTGGATATATCGAGGCGCGACCCCATCCTTTGAAACGTTTATGCAGCATCTCTTCACTTCGGTGACCGCGCAGTTCGTGTTCATGCGTGACGACAGGCCCGTTGGAGTGGGAGCAATCTACGACTTGAATTCCTCAGCTAGGCATGCGGCGCTGCGGCTACTTATTGACCCTGTTGACCGACATCTTTGCACTGGAGTGGATGCATTTATCCTTCTAGGCAAGTACGCGTTCGATACGTTCCCAATTTCGCGTCTCTTTCTTCAGACCAACTCCGTTAGCCGTGAACGATTCGCCAGTGCCTGCCAGCGGGAGATCTTTGTGGAAGAAGCGCGTCTAGCTAATTATGAGCGGTTTGGAGATCAATTCGTTGATTTGATCTATCTATCATTTGAACGTTCGCAGATGGAGGCGCTGAGTCGGCAGACGTGGCGAAGCTTTCCTCCGCTGGGGCCTTTCGGTGCGGCCAGGTGAATCTCTTGGGGCGGGGACAGGCTTGGTGAACGGTGCCCACAGTTGTCGCGCCAGCCTCATGGCTGGGTGGTTGCTGATCGCGGCTTGCGCGGGGTCGGCCTGCAGTCACGATGGCACGACGGCGTCCGAGCCAACTGGAACTACCACACCACCGCCGCGTATCGCTACCACGACGTTGACTTCAGAGATCTCCGTCACTACTCAAACACCGCCAGGGAGGCCCACGGCGCCGACCGACCATACTAATGATACAACGCCGCTGCTCTTCACGAACTGGCCTCAACCAACGGAACCTGTGAAGCTGAGTGAGGCCCCCTATCTGCTTGCGGCCGCTGAGCTCCAGCCAACTCACATCAGTTTAGAGACTGTTCCTTATGATTCTCTACTCCGCAATGCACCGGCATACATTCAGCAGTACGTGACCTCCGACGGAAATACCTTTGTGACTATAAAGAGCAACCCCGGTATTCCGTTCGCTGCCCCTCCAGAAGCGAAGCACCTACCGATCGCTGATAGAAATGAAGCTGTGATTATCAAATACGACGGTCGAGCGGTCATCTCATTCGGAGACGCCACCGGATCTGTGGAAGTCAGCGTCGGTACTTCGGCCGACGCCGTTCTAGTTTCGTCGCTTATCGCTTCGTCGCTTGTCCCTCGTCCTGCTGGACAAGCGGGATGGAATGTGGTGCAATCGCCCACGGGTAGCGCTTCGCCAGCTCTAACTCCGCTTAGTGAAGGCTGGTTAAATGGCTGGCAACGTCGGCGAGAGATACTCGGGGCGTCCCACGAGATAGAAATAGCGGTCGATGTCGGCAACCCCGCACTCTTCGATCTTGATCTTACGAACGATGTCTCAATCGTGAATCTCTCACCCGGCACCGTGGCGGTCGCCCAACAAACCGCTACCAGCGGATCCGTTGTCACTTGGAGAACGGGGGTTGGAGTAACCGCGAGTGTGATGACTCGAGGCTCAGTGGAAGAGACTCTGGCAACGGGACTGGCGCTAAAGACCGTCGATGAGCAGACCTGGCTGCAAGCGTCGTCCCGCGTCGACGTGCGCACGGAAATCGGATGCAGCGAGTTTTTTAGCGAATGTTGATGTCTTTCCTCAATCTTACTAGCCGAGGTGGACTACCGCTGACAGCTTGTAGTCCAAGTAGAGGCTTCGTCGTTCTCCCAGGCGCTCCCTCATGTCATGCCGGATCCGGGGGAATCAGCCTTCGATCGGGTGGGGCCGGCTCCTGGTGGGCATCGGCGTGGGCGGGGCAGTCGAGCCGCGGTGAGGTGGTTAACGTTTCAAGGTCCGGCACCAGCTTCTAGCGGCCGAGTCCCAGCGCAACTGCGACGGGGTCCATTGACTGTGCGGGGGATGTCCCTGTCTTGTTGTCAAGGGATTTCGCCCGCTGGTTGCTCAGTGCCGCTTCTCTCTCTCTAGCACGGGAACATCTGCGTCTCTGCTTACTCTAGAAGGCTTTTTCAGCGGCCTATGCATACCAAGGTTCCTTGCCATACTCGGACGAGATCTTCAGCCCGTTTTGCTGGACCGAGGATCTTCGAGGAACTTGAACGAGCGCTGTCTCTGCGGCTCACACACAGCCGGTGTCGCTCCAGGGCGTAACCTGTCCCGGTGCTTTTGGAGGAGTTCGACTACGACCTGCCCGATTCGGCGATTGCCCAGGCGCCGATCGAGCCGCGCGACGCTGCCCGGTTGCTGGTCGATCGTGGTTCGCGCCCGGCCGAGCATCGCCAAGTCAGCGACCTGACCGAACTGCTCCGCGACGGCGACGTGCTGGTGGTCAACGATTCGCGGGTGATCCCGGCGCGCCTCGCCCTGCAACGGGCCACTGGGGGAGCGGTCGAAATCCTGCTGCTCGAACCGCTCGACGAAACTCGCCGGGTGTGGGACGCGTTGGCCCGCCCGGCGCGCAAGCTGGGTGTCGGCGAGCAACTGTTCACCGCCGATGGAACTGCGCTGATCGAGGTGGGCGAACGCGGTCCGGTGGGCGACACGGTGCATGTCACCGTGTTGGGCGATGGCGATCCGTTGGCCGCGTTGGCCAAACACGGGACGATGCCGCTGCCGCCGTACATCACGACGCGGCTCGATCGGTCCGACCGCTATCAGACCGTGTACGCCCAGGTCCCCGGATCGGCTGCGGCACCAACGGCCGGCCTGCACTTCACGCCAGATCTGCTCGACACTTTGGCACGCCGCGGCGTGCAGGTCGCCCCGGTGGAACTGATGGTCGGGTTGGACACGTTCAAGCCGGTCTCAGCGGAAGATCCTCGTGATCACCAGATCCACACTGAGCGTTATCGCGTCCCCGCCGAGACGCAGAAGCTGTGCGAGAAGGCCAAGCGGGTGGTCGCCGTTGGCACCACCAGCGTGCGGGCGATCGAGACGGCGGCCACTACCGGCCAGCGTGAGGGGCGCTCGCAGCTGTTCATCCACCGTCCGTATCAATGGCGTGCGGTCGATCTGATGATGACCAACTTCCACCTGCCGCGCACCACGCTGCTGCTGATGATCGATGCCTTCGTCGGCGATCGGTGGCGGTTGCTCTATCAATCGGCACTGGCCGAGGGGTACCGCTTCTTGAGCTTCGGCGACGCGATGTTGCTCGACCGTCGAGCCGGCTGATGTTCCACGTCGACATCCAGATCGAGGCCACCGATGGCGCAGCGCGCGCTGGTACGGCGACCACCGCTCGGGGCACATACACAACCCCATGCTTCATGCCGGTGGGCACCCGCGGGGCGATCAAGTACCTGAGCGCCGCGGACTACGAGCGGCTCGGTGCCCAGATCGTGCTCGGCAACACCTATCACCTGATGCTCCGTCCGGGGGCCGACACCGTCGCCCACTTCGGCGGGTTGGGCGCCTTCGCCGGGTGGGGCGGGTTGACGCTAACCGATTCGGGCGGATTTCAGGTGTTCTCGCTGAACCCGAAAGTCGACGACGACGGGGTCACCTTCCGCAGTACCTACGACGGGTCGTCGCACCGCTTCACCCCGGAGATCGCCGTCGACACCCAGCAGAAGCTCGGCGCCGACATCCAAATGGTCCTTGATGTCTGCCCGCCGTTGCCATCACCCGACGAGGTCGTCCGCAGGGCGGTCGAACGGACGTCGGCCTGGGCGGCGCGAGCCAAGCAAGCGCACACCCGCCCCGACCAGTCGCTGTTCGGCATCGTCCAAGGCGGGATCGACGAAGCGATGCGCGCTGACAGCGCACGGCGCACCGTCGCCCTCGACTTCGACGGCTACGGGATCGGCGGGCTCAGCGTGGGGGAGACCCGCGCCGAGATGCTCCCGGCGTTGGCCGCCGCATTGTCCGAGATCCCAGTCAATCGACCGCGCTATCTGATGGGTGTCGGCGACCCGGCCAGCCTGGTCGAGGCTGTCGCCTTGGGTGTCGACCAGTTCGACTGTGTGATGCAGACCCGCTTGGGTCGCCACGGCACCGCGCTGACCAGCGCTGGCAAGGTGCACGTCAAGAACGCCAAGTACGCGTTGAGTGATGAACCGATCGACGCGGCCTGCGGCTGTGAGGTCTGCATCCGTCACAGCCGCGGCTACGTCCGTCATCTGTTCCAGGTGGGCGAGCCCACCGCGGCGCGGCTGCTGAGCCTGCATAACGTGGCCTGGACACTGCGGCTGATGGAAAACATGCGCGCTGCGATCATCGCCGGCAACTTTGCCGCCTTGCGCCAGCAGGTGCTCGACGTGTGGGGGACGACGTAATGCGTGCCAGCGTGCGCCGCGCGGTGCGCATCAACCGCCACGCAGACGAGGTCTGGGCGCTGCTCGGCGATCCCGGGCGGCTTCCGGAGTGGTTTCCGGGAATCACCGATGCGACGGTCGACGGGACCTCGCGGGTGATCACCACCAAGATGGGCATCCCGATGCCCGAGGAGATCCTGACCAACGACTCGATCGCCCGCCGCTTTCAGTATCGGCTGCTGATCCCGACGGTGAAAGAACACCTCAGCACCCTGGACGTCCACGACCTGGGCGACGACACCTGTCTGGTCGTCTATGCCGCCGATGCGGATCCGGCAGCGATGGCGCTGATCATCGCTGGCGCCGCCGGGAACGCCTTAGAAAACGCCAAGCGGATGTTGGAGCAGACCTAATGGGCCGCAAGATCCTGTTCATCACCACCGACCAGCAGCGCCACGACACGCTCGGCTGCTACGGCGGGCAACTGTCGCGCACCCCCGTATTAGATGGCCTGGCTGCCACCGGTATCCGCTACGAGCGGGCCACGCCTCAGTCGGTGGTGTGCATGCCCGCCCGCTCGACGATGCTGACCGGTCAGTACCCGGTGACGCACGGCGTGTGGATGAACGGCGTCCCGCTGCCCGTCGACTCGCCGTCGATCGCCCAGACGCTGCACGACGCCGGGTACCGCACGGCGTTGGTCGGCAAGCCGCATTTCGAGCCGTTCCTCGACCCGTTCATGCGCTTCGTGGAGAACTCGCTGGGCGACAGCCCGACACCGCCTGGCGGCACACACCGCGGCTTCGAGCACCTCGAGTTCGCCACCCACACCGTGGTCGGCCAGCTGCACTACGCCCGCTGGATGGCGGCCAACCATCCGCAGTACATCAGCGGCTTCTACCCGGTGCTCGACCGCGAGCTGGAGGTCAACCACGCCGGCGGCGGCGATACCGGTGCCCCGCAGGTGCAGGTCAACAACGTTCCCAAGGAGCTGTACCACACCGACTGGGTGGCCGATCGGACGATCGCCTGGCTCGATTCGCTGGATGCCGACGAGGACTGGTTCGTGTGGGTCAGCTTCCCCGATCCGCACCACCCATGGGATCCGCCGCAATCCGAGGTCGGCCGAATCGACTGGCGCGACGTGCCGCTGCCCGCCGCCTATCCCGAGTCGGCCGCCGAACGCCAGCGGATCCTGGACGACAAGCCGCGGCACTGGACGATGTGGTACGACGGCACGCTGGTGTCGAACTACGAGGCGCCGACGCGCTGGGTGCCAGCGACGTTGACGGCCGATCAGATCCGCGAGGTCAACGCCCGCAACGCTGTGGAAGTCGAGTTGATCGACGAGGCCATTGGGCGGATCATGGCGACCATCGGGGCGCGAGGTTGGGACGACGACGTCGACGTGGTGATGACCACCGACCATGGCGAACTCGGCGGCGATTTCGGCCTGCTGTTCAAAGGGCCGTACCACGTCGACGGGTTGATGCGCCTGCCACTGATCTGGCGGCCCGCACCTTCAGCGGGGGTCGCAGCCGCGGTCGTCACCCGCCCTGTCGGCACGATCGATCTGGCGGCCACCTTCTGCGGGATCGCCGGAGTGCCGGTCCCGGCCTTCGTCGACGGCGACCGCTTGCCGACCAGCGACACGGACCTGGACGGCACACCCGAACGGGTGCTCACCGAATGGGATAGCGAGCTGTTCGGTGTCGGCGTCCACCTGCGCACGATCACCCGCGACGGGTGGGTCTGTACCGCCTACAAGCCCGGCTACGTCCACGACGGCACCGAAGGTGAGCTGTATTCGCTGACCGACGACCCGCTGCAGCACACCAACCGCTGGGACGACCCGGCGGCGGCGTCGATCAAGGCCGACCTGCTCGACGATCTGTGGGCATCCCAGCCGGCGGTGCGCACACCGCGCCTCGACGTCCAAGCGCCCGTGTGAAAACCGGTTGATTGGGGTCTGCCCAGCTAGCATGAAGCGCCGTTGTGCCCGGTTGTAGAAGGCCGGCTCAAGTGCGTCCCAGACGGGCGCTGACAAGTTGGGAACCCCATGTACGTACTTTCGATCCTTGCTGCTGACGAAACAAAGAGCGGCGGGAGCATCCTCGGCATCCTGCCGCTGCTGTTGATCCCAGTGGCGATGTACTTCTTGATGATCCGCCCGCAGCGCCGCCGCCAGCGCGAGGCCGCCGCCTTGCAGTCGGCGATCGAGGTCGGCGACGAGATCATGACCACCTCCGGGATCTACGGGTTCGTCACCGGGTTCGAAGGCGACATCGCCTGGCTGGAGATCGACGACAACGTCCAGATCCGTATCTCCCGCGCCGCGATTCAGCGTCGTGTCGACACCAGCGCGGCCGACGGCAGCATCGAGGTTGCTGACGCCGACAAGAGCGCCAAGTCCGACCGTGTCAAGCCCGACTCCGTGACCAGCGGGTCGTCGACCAACACCAGCGTCGACCAGATCATCCTGAACGACGGCGACGCCAACAACTGATGACCGTACGCACCAAACTCCTGGTGTCGATGATCGGCACGCTGGTGATCGCCCTCGGCGGTTTGGCAGCGATCTTGTTGACCAAGACACACCCCGCGCTCGGTCTGGATCTGCAGGGTGGCATCTCGATCACCCAGGAGCCGGTCGACAGCAACTACTCCTCGGCCAGCCTCGACCTGGCGGTCGAGCGCATCCGCGAACGAGTCGATGGACTCGGCGTCGCCGAGCCCGAGATCCTCCGTCAAGGCGACGCGATCGTCGTCAACCTGCCCGGCGTCAAGAACCAGAAGGAAGCCGAAGCGCTGGTCAAGGTGACCGGCCAGGTGTACCTGCGCCCGGTGATGGCCGGCTGCGTCGCCGGCGACCCCAACCCGGCGCCCACCGAAACCAGCTCACCGACGGCCACGTCCGTGGACGGATCGACCCCCGTCTCCAGCGTGACCGGCTCGAGCGTGGCGCCCGCGTCCGGATGGCGACGCAGCGTTCCGCCGTCGGACAGCACGACCACCGCACCGACGACATCGGTGGGCGAGACCTCGTCAACCGTTGCCGGCGACAGCACTGGGGCCACCAGCACGACGGTGGCCGACTCGACGACGCCGACATGGCCGCCGTCGAACCCGTCGACCACCGAATATCGCCCGCTGAAGGGCGGCGGACTTTGCGAGGTGGGTCCGATGGGTGGCACCGGTGAGGTCTTCCAAGACAACGCCACGGCCCGAATCACGCCTGGCGAAGGCTGGACGGTCGATGCCTCGTTGCGCGATGGTGCGCAAGGCGAAGGTGTGTGGAATGCGCTCGCCCGGCAGTGCTACAGCCGGTCCGCGACCTGCCCCAGCGGGCAGTTGGCGATCGAGCTGGACGGCGAGATCATCTCGGCACCCACCGTCAATGCAGCGGAGTTCCAAGGAAACGTACAGATCAGCGGCGCGTTCAAAGAAGCAGAAGCACGCAGCCTGGCCAACGTGCTGAAATCCGGCTCCCTGCCAGTTCGGCTGACGACCCAAGCGGTCCAGAACGTTTCGCCGACGCTCGGCGAGGATTCATTGCGCGCCGCGGTGGTCTCCGGTCTGGTCGGCGTGTTCCTGGTACTGCTGTTCATGGTCCTCTACTACCGACACCTCGGTTTCCTGGCGATCGCCGGCCTGGCGGTATCGGGCGCACTGCTCTGGGTGATCATCGCCTTGCTGTCCAAGACCCAGGGCCTGGCCCTGTCGCTTGCCGGTGTGGCCGGCGTGATCGTCTCGGTCGGCGTCACGGTCGACTCCTACGTGGTCGTCTTCGAACGACTGAAAGACGAGGTCCGTCACGGACGCAGCCTGCGGAATAGCGCCAAGCGCGGCTTCAGCGATGCCTGGCGCACGATCCTGATGGCCGACTTGGTGTCGCTGATCGGCGCCGCTGTGCTGTGGTACCTGACCGTTGGCTCGGTACGGAACTTCGCCTTCTTCCTTGGGCTCTCGACGCTGATCGACCTGCTGGTGTCGTGGACCTTCGTGCGCCCCGCCGTCCTGCTGTTGGCCAAGACCGACTGGATGGCACGACGCAAGATCATGGGCATCGCCCAGACGACAGTGAGCGGATCATGACCGACATCAACACCGACGCAGTGACCGAAACCGCTGGCCGCGTCGACCTGCCCACCGGCCACAAGCGGCGCGGTCCGGGCGGGCGGCTGTATCACGGCGAGACATCGATCGATTTCTACGGTCGTCGGTGGTGGGGCCTGATTTTTTCGGGCGTGCTGATTCTGATCACGATCGTTTCGTTGTTCACCCGCGGCTTGAACCTGGGCATGGACTTCGAAGGCGGTGTGGCCTGGGAGGTTCGCTCGAATGACCTGACCATCGAGCAGGCCCGCGACCTGTTGAACGCCCAAGGCATCGACGGCAACAACGCCAAGCTGCAGGAGCGCACCTCGCAAGCGGGTCGATCGCTGCTGATTCAGGTCGGGGACCAAACACAAGACGTACGCGAGAAGGTCCAGAGCGCCCTGGCCGAGGCAGCCAAGGTGCCGTTGGACGAGGTCTCGACCAACTCGGTCAGCGCCACTTGGGGCAAAAGCATTACCGAAAAGGCGATTCGGGCCCTGGTCGTCTTCCTTGTCCTCGTTGCCCTCTATATCAGTTGGCAACTCGAATGGAAGATGGCCCTGACCGCCATTCTGGCGATGTTGCACGACGTGATCATCAGTGTCGGCGTCTATTCGGTGTTCGGTTGGGAGGTCACTCCGGCCACCGTGGTCGCCTTCTTAACGATTCTTGGGTTCTCGCTGTACGACACGATCGTGGTCTTCGACAAGGTCAAGGAGAACACGGCGAAGTACATGGGCAGCCGGGTGCCGTATGCCGACGTGGTCAACGTGTCGATGAACCAGGTGTTGATGCGCTCGCTGAACACCAACCTGTCGGCCGTGCTACCGGTGATGTCGCTGCTGATCCTCGGTTCCGAGATCATGGGCGCGGTGACGCTGCGCGAGTTCTCCTTGGCCCTGCTGGTCGGCCTGATCACCGGGTCCTACTCCTCGGTGTTCACCGCAACCCCTTTGCTGGCGATCATCAAGGAACGCGAACCGCGCTACGCCCCATACCGCAACCGCCACGCCACCGGCGAGGATCTCGAGCGGATGGTGCTCGGCGGGTCGGTGGTCACCAAGCGTGAGCTGCGTGCCGGACGGACCGCAGCGATGGACGAAGCGGGTCGCTCCTCGCAGGCGGCAGCCGATCCGAACCACGACGCCACCCGCGTCGACACCCCCACGGCGTTGCTCACGCATCCGCCGCGGCCACGCAAGAAGAAGCGGCGTACCTAACCTCGCTGGCGTGACCCGTTACCCTGTGCCCCCATGGGCACGAACGTGGAATCGACGACCTGGATCACGGACTACGTCCGCGATATCGCCGACTACCCCGAACCGGGGGTCACGTTTCGTGACATCACGCCGTTGCTCGGCAACGCCGAGGCCTTCGGGCGTTCGATCAACGAGCTGGTCAGCCGGTTCAACGACGCCGCCGCCGACCGGGTGATCGGCATGGAGGCCCGCGGTTTCATCGTCGCCGCGCCGGTCGCTTATCGAATGGGGGCGGCCTTCGCCCCTGTGCGCAAGACGGGCAAATTGCCGTGGGCCGTAGTGCGCGAGGAATACACCTCGGAATACGGGCGCGACAAGCTGGAGATGCACCGCGATGCGATCCACCCTGGCGAACGGATCCTGGTAATCGACGACGTCCTGGCCACCGGCGGTACTGCCGACGCCACCTGTCATCTGGTCGAGGAACTCGGCGGCGAGGTTGTTGGTCTCGGCTTCCTGATCGAACTCAGCACGCTCGGCGGCCGGGCACGGCTCGGCGACCGACGGGTGCAAAGCCTGGTCACCTACTGATGGCAGCCGTCGGCCGGGTCCTTCCCTGGCGGCGGCAGCAGCACGCCACCGCCGAGGAGCTGACGCCACTGTTGACGTCGTTTCGGCGGCGTCACCCGAAGGCGCCGGTCACGCTGATCAACCGGGCCTACGAAACGGCGCGCGAGGCTCATCGAAACCAGTCGCGTGGCAGCCTGGAGAGCTACATCAACCATCCGTTGGCGGTCGCCCGGATCGTCGCCGACATCGGCCTCGACGACATCTCGTTGGCGGCAGCGCTGTTGCACGACGCCGTCGAAGACACCGAGATCACCGTCGCCGATGTCGAGCAGGGCTTCGGTGGCGAAGTCGCCCAGATCGTCGACGGCGTCACCAAGCTGGAGCGTCTGCAGTTCGACTCGAAGGAGGCCCAACAGGCCGCGACGATGCGCAAAATGCTGGTGGCGATGGCTCGCGACCTGCGTGTCCTGATCATCAAGCTGGCCGACCGACTCCACAACATGCGCACCCTGGCGGCGATGCCCGCCGACAAGCAGACGCGCATCGCCCACGAGACACTTGACATCTACGCGCCGCTGGCCCACCGCCTGGGCATGCAGGAGATGAAGCAGCAGCTCGAGGATCTGGCCTTCGCCGCGCTCTACCCGAAGCGCTATGCCGAGCTCGACCATCTGGTGGCCACTCGCTCGCCGCAACGCGACGTGTATCTGGCGAAGGCGATCGCCGAGATCCGCGGCCATCTACGCGAAGCGAATATCCAAGGCGAGGTCACCGGGCGCGGCAAGCACCTGTGGAGCATCTACGAAAAGATGGTCCAGAAGGGTCGCGACTTCGACGAGATCTTCGACCTGGTTGCGCTGCGGATCATCGTTGGCTCGGTGAAGGATTGCTACGCCGCGTTGGGCAGCGTGCATGGGCAGTACAAGCCGGTGCTGGGCAGGTTCAAGGACTACATCGCGATGCCCAAGTTCAACCTGTACCAGAGCCTGCACACCACGGTCATCGGGCCGGCCGGCAAGGTGGTCGAGGTGCAGATTCGCACCGCCGACATGCACCAGCGCGCCGAATGGGGTGTCGCTGCGCACTGGGCCTACAAGGACGGCAGCGATGTCGGCTCCGACATCGATTGGCTGAACCGGATCATCGACTGGCAGGCCGAGGTCAGCGACCCACGGGCGTTCATGGAGAACCTGAAGACGGATCTGGACCAAGACGAGGTCTTCGTCTTCACGCCCAAGGGCCGTGTCGTGACCTTGCCGGTCGGGGCCACGGCGGTCGACTTCGCCTACGCCGTGCACACCGAAGTTGGCCATAGCTGCGTCGGCTCGAAGGTCAACGGCCGTCTTGTTCCGTTGCAGACCAGGCTGAAGAGCGGCGATACCTGCGAGATCTTCACCTCCAAGGCCGAGACGGCCGGCCCGTCGCGCGATTGGTTGGAGTTCGTGCAGTCGCCGCGGGCACGCAACAAGATCCGCCAATGGTTCAGCCGCGAACGACGAATCGACGCGATCGAGGCCGGCCGCGACGACCTGACCAAGGAAATGCGTCGCGCCGGACTGGCTATCCAGCGGATGTGGCAGAGCCCATCGATGCTGGTCGAGATCGAAGCCGCTGGGTACGCCGACCTGGACTCGCTGCTCGCTGCTGTCGGTGAGCGGCACGTGTCGGCCAAAGCCTTCGTGCAAAAGCTGATGCGCACGTTGCAAGATCAGAACCCCGAGGTGATCGAGTCCACCCGCGTCCGCCCGCACGACGTGCGCCGCGAGCGAGCGACATCCGGAATCCACGTCGATGGTTTGGACGACGTGTTGGTCCGCCTATCGCGGTGCTGCACCCCGGTGCCTGGCGACGACGTGATCGGGTTCATCACCCGTGGCCGTGGTGTCAGCGTGCACCGCACGGACTGTGCCAACGCCGCCAGCCTGATGAGCGAGCAAGCGACGCGCCTGGTCGACGTCGACTGGGACGGTACGCCCGACAACGCGGTCTTCCGTGCCGGTGTCGAGGTGGTGGCCCTCGACCGGTCGCGGCTGTTGCGTGACGTGGCCAACGCGCTCAGCGAGCAACACGTCAACATCGTGGCCTGCAGCACCCAAACCGGCGACGACAAGGTGGCCAAGATGCGCTTCGAGTTCGAGATGGCTGACCCCAGCCACCTCGAAATGGTTCTGCGCACGATCCGTCAGATCGAAGCCGTGTACGACGCCTATCGCCTGGTCCCCGGCAAGGGCAGCTGAGGGGATGCCGAACGGGCCGGAGGGCGGAGCGTCGATGGGAACCGTGTCGGACTACCTGGCCACCGTGGACCCGCCTCGGCGAAGCGCGCTCGAAGACGTCATCGACCGCGTCCGCGCCCAGGTTGTTCAGCGCAGCGCGCCCGACAAGCTCAGCGAAGGGACCTCCTACGCGATGCCAGCGCTGCTGTACCGCGGCAAGCCGCTGATCGCGGTGATCGCCACCAAGCGGCACCTGGCGATCTACCCGTTCTCGGGGAAGGTCGTCGCCGACGTCGCCCACCGGCTCGCCGGCTTCTCATGCTCGCCCGGAACGATCCGCTTCAGCGAAACCCAACCGGTGCCGACTGACGTCATCGACCAAATTGTCGAGCTACGGATGCGTGAGATCGATGAGCCTGCGTTCCGCCAGCGTGCGTTCTAGAGTGCCACTCCTATGAGCGACGTAGTGAACAACGACCTGGCGGGCAAGCGACTTCTGGTGGTCGGCGCTTCCGTTTCGATTGGTGAGGCGATCGCCAGCACCGCGCTGGCTCGCGGCGCGACCGTCACCGTTGCGGCGCGACGCAAGGACAACCTCGATCAGATTGTTGCCAGCGCGCCGGATCGGGCGACGGCCATCCAAACCGACTGCATGATCGCCGACGATTGCGTGCGGTTGATCGACGGAGCCGTTGCGGCGATGGGCGGGCTCGACTGGCTGGTGTACACCCCGGCGCTGTTTCTGCTGCGCGACCTGGAGGAACTGACCGCCGACGAATGGCACCAAGTGCTGGGCCTGAACCTGGTCGGCGCAGCGCTGGTCACCTCGGCAGCGCTCCCGCATCTCGGCGAGGCGCGCGGCAAGGCGGTGTATTTCTCCTCCGAGTCCGCCCACCCCGAGCCGCACTGGCCCGGGTTGGCGTCGTACGCGGTCTCGAAGGTCGCCCTGGAAAAGATGATCAAGTGCTGGCGCGTCGAGCGAACCGATATCAACTTCTCGATCATCGAAGCCGGACCGACCGATGGCAGCGATGGCCCGGTGGGCGGTGGCTGGACCGAGGAACAGTTCAACAAGTTTCTGCCCCGCTGGCAGGGGATGCGCCCACACATCCAACCCCGTTCAGCGATCGTCGATTCGGTCCTGCACGTGCTGACGTCCCCCAGCTACATCGAACACGTCACCGTTGGGCCGCCTCGCCTGTGACGCCAATGATCCACGCCAGCGGCTTGGTCAAGCGGTTCGGCGATTTCGAAGCGGTCAAGGGAATCGACGTCGAGGTGCGGCGCGGCGAGGTGTTTGGCTTCCTCGGCCCGAATGGCGCCGGGAAGTCATCGACGATGCGGATGATCGCCTGCGTTTCGCCAATCAGTGGCGGATCGCTGCGCGTTCTGGGCATGGATCCGGCCACGGACGGCGCGGCGATCCGCGCCAGGTTGGGCGTAGTGCCCCAGCAGGACACGTTGGACACCGAGATGTCGGTGCTCGAAAACTTGATGATCTACGGCCGCTACTTCGACATTCCTCGGGCCGAGTCGCGGCGCCGGGCCACCGAGCTTCTGGAGTTCGCTCAACTCAGCGATCGAGCCGGCAACGTGGTCGAGACGCTCAGCGGGGGAATGAAGCGGCGATTGTCGATCGCCCGTAGTTTGATCAACAACCCCGAGCTGCTGTTGCTCGACGAACCGACCACCGGCCTCGACCCGCAGGCCCGCCACGTCCTGTGGGACCGCCTGTACCGGTTGAAGCGCGACGGGGTCACCCTGGTGTTGACCACCCATTACATGGACGAGGCTGAGCAACTGTGCGACCGGTTGGTCGTGATGGACCACGGCCAGATCGTCGCCGTCGGTTCGCCGGCCTCGTTGATCGCCCAGTACTCCACTCGCGAAGTCCTCGAGCTGCGCTTCGCTGCTGGAACCAACGAGTCCCACGAACGCGAGCTGCACGACATCGGCACACGTCTTGAGGTGCTGCCCGATCGCATCCTGATCTACGCCGATCAGGGCGAGGCCGCGCTGGAGGAAACCCACCGACGGGGGATCGAGCCGGAGAGCGCGTTGGTTCGTCGATCGAGCCTGGAGGACGTGTTCTTGCATCTCACCGGCCGGACGCTGGTGGACTGATGGGCACGCCTGGCGCGCTGCGCGCCGCCAGCCATCAGGCCGCGGTGTACCGCCGATTCTGGGGTGTCAACGTGCTGAACTCGCTGGTACAGCCGCTGCTGTACATGTTGGGCCTTGGTGTCGGCGTCGGTGCCTTGGTCGACCGCAACAGCGAGTCCGGAGCTGCGCTTGGCGGTGCCAGCTACGTGGCGTACGTGGCACCGGGGTTGCTGGTCACCACGGCGATGACGATCTGCGCGATGGAAGCGATGTGGCCGGTGATGGACGGGCTGAAATGGAGCCGCAGCTACTACGCGGTATCGGCCACTCCGCTGGAGGCCGCCGACATCGTCGATGGACACGCTCTGTGGTCTGCGGTCCGGGCGACGATCGCCGCCGGTGGCGTGGCCATCATCTTGAGTCTGTTTACCGCGACTCGTTCGTGGGGTCTGGTGCCTGCGGTGGGCGTCGCCGCGCTGGTCGGCGTGGCGTTCGCCATGCCGCTGATGGCCTACAGCGCATCGGTCGAGTCCGACTCCGGCGGCAGCTTCGCCGCGGTCAACCGCTTCGTGATCATTCCGTTGTTCCTGTTCGGCGGAGCGTTCTACCCGCTCACCCAGCTCCCGACTGTGGTCCAATGGCTGGCTAAAGCCTTTCCCCTGTGGCACGGCGTGGTTGTCGCCCGTGGTGCCACGCTGGGCGGGTTGCGCTGGCCGGGCACCCTTGGCCACGTGGCGTACATCGCCGCATGGATCGTGGTCGGGCGGTTCGTTGCCGTTCGTCGTCTGCGCAAGCGGTTGTACGAATGAGCGTTCAATCGGTGTCGGCCTACCTGCGGATCCTGCCGCCGGGGATGACGATCCGGCGTCCGCAGCGGATGATCGAGCGGCATCTGACCGCCTATCGGCGGCACTGGATGATCATCGTCAGCGGCTTCTTCGAGCCGCTGTTCTTCCTGCTGTCGATGCGCGCCGGTGTCGGCAGCCTGGTTGGCGATGTGTCGTTCGGTGGGAAAATGATTCCCTACGACCACTTCGTTGCCCCCGGACTGATGGCTGCATCGGCGATGAACGGGGCGATCTTCGATTCCACCGGGAACGTGTTCGGCCGGTTGCGTCACCAGAAGCTGTACGACGCGGTGCTGGCCACGCCGATGGAGCCCTCCGACGTGGCCGTCGGCGAGATCGGCTGGGCCCTGCTGCGCGGTCAGATCTACGCGATCGGCTTCCTTGGGGTGATGTTGGCCCTTGGCCAGGTGGGCAGCCCCTGGGTGCTGCTGGCGCTGCCGGCTTGTGCGCTGATCGGGCTGTGTTTTGCGGCGATCGGCTTTGCCTGCACGACCTACATGCGTACATGGGCCGACATCGACATCGTCAACACGTTGGTGATGCCGATGTTGCTGTTCTCGGCCACGTTCTTTCCGGCATCGTCGTACGGCCGTTGGGGCTGGGTGGTGCAGATCTCGCCGCTGTATCACGGCGTGGCGGTGGTTCGCTCGGCCAACGCTGGGGTGTGGACCAACTCGATCATCGGGCATCTGGCCGTGTTGGTGATCTTGTCGACGATCGGCGTGGCCATCGCCGCCCGACGGATCAACCGTCTGTTGCGCAGCTGAAGCGGTCGCGCAGTTGCGGCTTGGTGACCTTGCCGGACGCAGTGCGCGGCAGGCTCTCGACCAGTTCGACGCGTCGTGGCTTCTTGTACCCGCCGATCCGCTGTCGACCAAACTCGAGGAGTTCGTCCTTTGTAAGCGCGGGATCGGCCGGAACCACCACGGCGCAGACGATCTCGCCCCAGCGATCATCGGGCAGACCGATCACCGCCACGTCGGCGACACCCGGGTGAGCGCGCAGCGCGTCCTCGACCTCGCGCGAGGCGATGTTCTCGCCTCCGGAGATGATGATGTCCTTCTTGCGGTCGATCAGATAGAGGTAGCCATCGGCATCCAGCCGGCCGACGTCGCCGGTGCGCATCCAGCCATCCACAATCGTTGCCGCGTTGGCCGCTTCGTCATCCAGGTAGCCAGCCATCACCTGCGCGGCGCGCACCGCCACTTCGCCGGGTCCATCACCGACGTCGACGCCCTCGTCGTCGACGAGCCGCAGGGCGACCCCTGGACCCGGACGACCTGCAGCGGCCAGCAACTCGGGGTTCGTCGTCAGACCACGGCGGTGATCATCGGGGCTCAGAAAGACGGCATTGCCCGAAAGTTCGGTCATCCCGTAACCCTGGGAGAAGTCACAGCCGAGCACGTCGATGGCTCGCACCAGCAGGCCACGATCGATCGCCGCCGACCCGTAGGTGATGCACCGCAAGCTGGGCGGGGGAGTGCGACCCGGGCGACGCAGGTGGTCGAGCAGGCCGACCAGCATCGTCGGGGCCAACGACACGTGGGTGACGTCGTAGCGCTCGATGGCCGCGCTGAGATGAGCGGCATCGAAGCTGGGCATCAACACCACCGGCCGGGCAGCCGTGTGGAACATCACCACGTTGTACCCAGCGACGTGGCACATCGGGAAGGGGAACAGGTAGACCTCGTCGCCCGTCATCGGCCGCGCCGCAATCGTCGTCGCCGCGGCTGCGGCGAGGGATCCGTGGGTGAGCTGGACGATCTTCGAGCGGCCCGAGGTGCCGCTGGTGGGGATATGCCAAGCGACATCCGCGTCGTTGGCCATGACCGCGTCGCCGGGAGCGACGGCTTCGAGGGCCGCTTCGTACTCGTCGCCAAACCGGAGCACCGGCGCAGCGAGGCTCTTTAGATCGATGCCATCGGCAGCGATCACCAAGCGCGGTTTGGCACGGACGATGTCGTCGATGATCTGCGCGCCGGACAGTCGGTGGTTGACGAAGGTGGTGATCATCCCCGCCGCCGGAACACCGTAGTACGCGTCGACCCAGGCCGGATCGTTGGCCCCCACGACGGCGACGCGGTCGCCTGGCTGACCGTACCGGCGCACGAGCGACGCCAAGCGCAGCGCTCGTTGATAAAGATCGGCGAACGACCAGCGCCGATCGGCCAGCGGGTCGATCAAGCCGACCGCATCCGGTGCCGCTTTGGCCAGGTGGTCGATCAGGGCCATTGCGCCACCGTAGTAGGACCGCGGTGGAGCGGTAGGTTCGATGGGTACACCTGCTGAGAACCTCATCCACACGGAAGGAACCGACCATGCAGAACGACGCCAATCGGACAACCGCGACCAGCCGGCCGCGACGCGGGGCGATTGCTGCGGCGCTGGTTGGCCTGCTCGCGCTCAGCGCGTGTAGCTCGGAACAGGTGATTCGATCCAGCGGAACCGGTGCCGATGTCACCGTCGACGACACGAGGGTCGTGACCACCACCGGCACGGTCGACGTGACGACCGCCGACACCACCGAGAGCACCAAAGCGACGTTGCCGCCGATCACCGGATCGACGGTGCGGCCGACGACGACGCCGCCAACCACGGTGGCAGACGGTCCGGACACGCTGGCCGCTGCGCAGCAGGCCTATTTTCTGATCTCGGCGGAATCGAACTCGGCAGTCCAAGCACTGTGGGGCCCCTACCCTGACGGTGTGCCGTGGACGGAGTTCCCCGCGGTGTGCGCTCAGGCGCAAGAAATCGACCTGAAATTCGTCGCTGATCTGCGCGCCTACCCCGATTGGCCAGCCGCCGCGGTCGAAGCGATCGACAACCTGGCCACCCAGAACGAGGCCGACGCGGCGCTGTACGGCGAGTGCGCGGCCACCGATCCGGCCGACCAGAACGCCCTGCGGGATATCGATCAGCGGCTGGCAGATCAAGGTGATGCCCGGTCGGCGGCCGCCGACGCGGTTCGTGTCGCCCTGGAACTGCCCCTGGATCGCGGCTAGGGCGACAACCTCGCCGGTAGCCTGACCGGCCGTGCCGTTGTTCCAGACCAGCCCAGGGATGCGCGACATCCTGCCGCCCGAATCGGCTCGTTGGCGGCGCTTCGTGCAGGTCTTTGGCGACGTTGTCGAAGCCGCCGGCTACGGCCAGGTGATCACCCCGCTGCTCGAGGACCTGGGTGTGTTCACGCGTATCGGCGAGGCCACCGACGTGGTCACCAAGGAGATGTACGACTTCGTCGACAAGGGCCAGCGGCACATCGCCCTGCGTCCCGAGTTCACCGCCAGCGTGTGCCGGGCATTTGTCGAACACAACCCCGTCACGCCCTGGAAGGTGTGGTACGCGGGCAGCAACTTCCGCTACGAGAAGCCGCAACGCGGTCGCTATCGACAGTTCGATCAGGTCGGTATCGAGGTGCTCGGCTCCGACGATCCGACGCTCGACGTCGAAGTGATCGCCCTCGGCTGGGAGTTCTACCGCCGCCTTGGGCTGCGCCAGGTGACCGTGCGCTTGAACTCGCTGGGCGAGCCAGCCGACCGGGCCGACTACATGCAGGCCCTGGCCGCATACTTCGCCGCTCACGTCGATCAACTGTCGGAGCAAAGCCAAGAGACGCTCACCAAGAACCCGTTACGGGTCTTGGATTCCAAGCGACGTCAAGATGCCGCGCTGATCGCCGGAGCACCGATCATCGCCGACTTCTACAGCGCCGAGGCGGCCGATCACTTCGCCGCCGTCCAGGCCGGATTGGGCGATTTGCACGTGCCCTTCGTTCTGGACCCGGGCTTGGTCCGCGGCCTCGACTACTACCGGCGCACAACCTTCGAATACCAAGGCGGGACCCTGGATTCGGCACAGAACGCGCTGGGCGGTGGCGGTCGCTACGACGGCCTGGTCGAAGCGCTGGGAGGCAAGCCAACATCGGCAATCGGTTTCGCTCTCGGGCTTGACCGCACCCTGTTGGCCTGCGACGACGAAGGCGTGTTCGCCGCACAATCGGCCGCCCCCGATGTGTTCGTCGTCGACACCACCGGCGGGATCCAGGCGCTACGGGCCACCTTCGAGCTGCGCGGCGCTGGAATCAGTGCCGAGCGGGCCTACGACGGGCGGAGCATGAAGAGTCAGATGAAGGCCGCTGATCGCAGCGCGGCGACCCTGGCCGTGATCATCGGCAGCGACGAAGTCGAAGCCGGTACGGTAGTGATCCGCCCGCTGCGCGCTGGCAGCGCCGCAGACGGTGGTGCACAGTTCAGCGTGCACCGTACCGACCTGGTCGCCCAGGTCCGCAACGCGCTCGACGGCGCGGCAACGAAGCAGAGCAATCCGTGAACAACGAAGTGAGCGAACCCATGATCCCGTCCCGTCCGACCGCGATGCGCACCCACCAGTGCGGCCAGATGAGTGAGGCCAACGTCGGCGAGGTTGTGACCCTGTGTGGCTGGGTGGCGACCCGCCGCGAGCACGGCGAGCATCTGGCGTTTATCGACGTGCGCGACCACACCGGCGTCACCCAATGCGTGGTCGACAACACGGTCGATGTCCGCCCTGAATTTGTAGTGCGGGTTACCGGCACGGTGACCAACCGACCGGCCGAGAACGTCAACAGCAAGCTGCCCACCGGTTCCGTCGAATTGCAGGACTGCACGGTGCAGATTCTGAACGCCGCCGAGCCGCCGCCGTTCCCGATCAACGAGCGTGCCGACCAGGTGGCCGAGACGACCCGCCTGCAATATCGCTATCTCGACATTCGCCGCCAGCGGATGCAGCGCAACCTGCGCCTGCGCGCCGCGGTGAACGCGGCGATCCGCCAAGCGATGGACGACCAGGGATTCGTCGAGGTGGAGACCCCGATGCTGGTGCCGTCGACACCCGAAGGGGCCCGCGAGTTCATCGTCCCCAGCCGCCAGCAGCAGGGCTCGTTCTACGCCTTGCCGCAGAGTCCGCAGCTGTTCAAGCAGTTATTGATGGTTGCCGGGATCGACCGCTACTACCAGATGGCCCGCTGCCTGCGTGACGAGGACCTGCGTGCCGATCGGCAATACGAATTCATCCAGCTCGACGCGGAGATGAGCTTCGTCGACCAGGCCGATGTACACCAGGCGATCGGCGCGGCGGTAATGGCCGCAGCCCGCGCTGCAGGCCACGAGCCGAGCGAGATCGTCACGATGACCTGGCACGATGCGATGAATCGGTTCGGTGTCGACAAGCCCGATATCCGGTTCGGCAACGAACTCGTCGAACTGACCGATGTGTTTGCCAGCACCGAGTTCAAGGCCTTCGCCGGCGCGTCCTCGATCAAGGGGATCAACATCGACGGGCGCGCCGAGGAGTTCGGGCGCAACAAGCTCGATGCGCTCACCGACAAGGCCAAGCAGATCGGCGCCAAGGGGTTGGTGTGGCTGAAGGCCACCGCTGACGGCTTCGAATCGCCGGTGGCCAAGTTCCTGTCCCAGGCCGAACTGGGCGAACTGCGCAGCCGGTTGGACGTCGCCGCTGGTGACCTGGTGCTGATCGTCGCCGACTCGTGGGAGACCACCTGCGAGGTGCTTGGCACGCTGCGCAACGACCTGTGCCGCCCACCGGTTCACCAAGGCCCGTACCGCTACCTGTGGATCGTCGACTTCCCGCTGTTCGTCGGCGTCGATGAAGCCAGTGGCCGCCCGAAACCGGGCCACCACCCGTTCACCCAGCCGCACCCCGACGATCTGCACCTGCTGGAGACCGAACCGTTGAAGGTCCGCAGCCAGGCCTACGACCTGGTGCTCAACGGCTGGGAACTGGGCTCGGGCTCGATCCGGATCCATCAGCCGGATCTACAGGCACGGATCTTTGGCCTGCTGGGCATCAGCGCCGAGGAGGCCGACCGCAAATTTGGGTTCTTCCTCAGCCCGTTCAAATACGGTGCCCCGCCGCATGGTGGCTTCGCCTTCGGAGTCGACCGGTTGGTCGCCATCCTGGCCGGCGAAGACAACATCCGCGAAGTGATCGCCTTCCCCAAGACCCAGTCGGGTAGCGATCCGATGACCAATGCGCCAACGCCGGTGGCAGCGAAACAACTCGACGATCTGGGCATCCGCATCCTGCCGCCAAAGGCCTGACGGGAGCATCGTGCATTTCCGCGCCGGCGTCGTGATCGTGATCCGCCGGGCTAGCGACGGACAGGTGATGGTCTTTGAACGCAAGGACTATCCCGGCCAATGGCAGCTCCCGCAAGGTGGCTTGGACGACGGCGAATCAGCGCTGCAGGGCGCGCTGCGCGAACTGCACGAGGAGACCGGCCTTCAGCCCGAGCAGGTGCGCGTCGTGTCCGAGTATCCGGAATGGTTGGCGTACGAGTGGCCAGCGGAAATCCAGCGCAAGATGGCCGACAAGAAGGGCTCGAAGCGCGGTCGGCTTGGGCAGGTCCAGCGCTGGTTCACCATGCAGCTGGTCGACCCGGCGACGCAGCCGACACCCGACGGACTGGAGTTTCGGGGCTGGAAGTGGGTCGAACCGCAGTGGCTGATCGACAACGTCACCGAGTGGCGCCGCGGCCCGTACGAGCGTGTACTGGGGACGAGCTAGTCGAACGGGTTGCGCACGGTCACGCCGCGCACAACCAGCCCGTCGGCGAGATCCTCGCTGAGCAGCGTTTGGCAGCCGGCCATGCAGGCCGATTCGATGATCATCGAATCCCAGATCGACAGCCGATTCGAAGCTGATGTCTGCGCGGCCCGAACGACGAGCTCGGCGTCGGCATCGACCACATCCAGCTCCGTCAACGTCATCAGCGCCTGAACTGCGATCTCGGTCGGCATCGGCGGGGAAAATTTGCGCGTCATCACCGAGTACCACTCGAGCAGCACCTGTGTGCCGATGACCGCATCGGGTCGTTCGCTCATCACCTGCAGCGCCCGAGCCTGTTTGACTGGCTCGTTGCTATCGAACGCGTAGACCAGCACGTTCGTGTCGAGGAAGTCAGCCACGATGCAGTTCTTCGCGCGTCCAGGCTCGACCGGTCGGTCCGCTGCCGTGCGTGGATTGCCGAGCCAGGGCAACGACCCGAGCCATCCGCTCGCTGGAATCGCCGTCGGCGTAGCGGCGCAGGGCCTCGGCGAGATGGGCGTTGACCGACTCGTCGCGCTGCACGGCCCGGAGACGGGCGCGCTTGAGCGTCGCCTCGTCGACCGTAATGGTGAGGTTGGCCATATGATCAGTGTAACACGGGTTCCGTGGAGCACGAGAGCCGGGGTGGGGTACGCTCGATCCATGACCGGCGACGACCTGTTCAGCGCGGCGGCCGAGGACCGGCTGCGCGGCCAGGCACCGCTTGCGGCCCGGCTGCGGCCGCGCACGTTGGACGACGTGGTCGGCCAAGAACACCTGGTCGGGCAGGGCAAGGCACTGCGCCGTCTGGTGGAACAGGACCGGCTGACCTCGGCGATCTTCTGGGGTCCGCCGGGTACCGGCAAGACGACCTTGGCGTTGGCTGTTGCTGGCAGTACGAAGCGCGCCTTTGAACAACTCAGCGCGGTCAACGCCGGAGTGAAGGATGTGCGCGAGACGATCGAGCGGGCCCGCCAGCGGCTCGGCGAACACGGCCGCGGCACGATCCTGTTTCTCGACGAGATTCACCGTTTCTCGAAATCTCAGCAGGACGCTCTGTTGCCAGCGGTCGAGGACGGCACGCTGACCCTGATCGGGGCGACCACCGAGAACCCGTTTTTCGAGGTCAACCCGCCGCTGCGCAGCCGCAGCACGCTGTTTCGCCTGGAGCCGCTGAACCGCCAGGCGATCACCGCGCTCGTTTACCGCGGCCTGGACGCCGAAGGTTTGCAGGCCGATCCAGCAGCGGTGGCCGATCTTGTCGATCGGGCCGGCGGGGACGGCCGGCAGGTGCTGACCGCCTTGGAGGTTGCCTGCGCGCTGGCCCGTCCGGGCCAGGTGGCCATCGAGCATGTCGAAGCGGCCCTCGGCACCAGCGCGCTGCGCTACGGGCGCGACGACCACTACGACGTGACCAGCGCGTTCATCAAGTCGATGCGCGGGAGCGACGCGCAGGCCTCCGTGTACTACCTGGCGAGGATGCTCGAGGCGGGGGAGGACGCCCGCTTCATCGCCCGGCGGATGGTGATCTTTGCCAGCGAGGACGTCGGCATGGCCGACCCGATGGCCCTGCTGGTGGCCGTTGCCGCTGCTCAGGCGGTGGAGCACGTCGGCCTGCCCGAGGCCCAGTTGAACCTGAGCCAGGCGGTGATCCACCTGGCCACCGCGCCGAAGAGCAATCGTTCGGCGCTGGCCATTTGGGACGCTCGTTCGGCGGTCAGCGGGGGAGCGGTCGGCGAGGTTCCGGCGCACCTGCGCGACGCCCACTATCAGGGCAGCACCCGACTCGGCCATGGGGTTGGCTATCGCTATCCGCACGACGATCCGCGCGGTTGGGTCGAGCAGCAGTATCTCCCCGAGGAGTTAGCCGGGCGGGTCTTCTACGCACCGAGCGACCACGGCCACGAGGCAGCGATCAGTCTGCGTCGGCCGCCGGATGACGAGCACTGATCGCCGCCCAAACAAAGTCGGTCAACGCGTCGAGGTACGCATCGTCGACCGGTTGACGGGAGATCAACCGCCGGCGGAACAACGCCCCCGTGGCCATCTCCATCGCCATCGCGATGTCGGCGTCGTGGCGGATCTCGCCGCGCTCGACACCGTCGGCGAGCATCGTCAGCGTCGCCTCGAATCGCTCGGTGGCCAGTTGAATCTGTAACCGGCGGATCTCCTCGTGGCGCTCGCCAGCGTCCACCGACGCTGCCAGAACATGGCCGAATGGGGAGTTGTAGAGACGCTCGGCCAGCCCGCCAAGAACCCGGCGCAAGGATGTGCGGCCATCCGACGCCGGGTCAACCAGCAGGCTGGGAACGGTGAACGCGGATTCGTACATGACCTCGGCGACGCTGGACCAATGGCGATAGATCGTGCTGCGGGCGACGCCTGATCGACGCGAAATTGCGTCGATGTTCAATCCCTCGTAGCCGACCTCGCAGATCAGCTCGATCGTTGCTTGGTAGACCGCGTCGCGAGTGCGCGCGATCCTGGGATCCGATCCGTCGTTAGCCAGTGCGACCATCGCTCAGCCGGCAGCGTGCGATTCGCCGAGCGGCGGCCGATTGGGGATCAACGACGAGATGATCAGCATCGCCGCGAGAGCGACGCCCATCGCCACCAACATCGCCAGATGAAAGCCGCGCACGAAGCCGTGCTTGGCAGCGTCGCGCAGGGGCTCGGCGAACTGCGCGGGAGCGTTCTTGGCCACGGCCAGGGCGCCCTGAATGGAGTCGATCACCGGTCCGCGGGCCGCCGCCGGAATCTGGGCGTCGAACGGCGCCAGCGCGCCCTTCATGTGTGCGGTGTACTTGGTGGTCATCAGTGACCCGAGCACGGCGATGCCGATCGCTCCACCAACCTCGCGGGTCAGGTCGTTGACGGCCGAGCCGACACCGGCTTTGGCCAGTGGCAGTGACGAGACGATCGTTGCCGAGGTGGGCGCCATGCACATCGCCATCCCGGCCGACATGATCACCAGGAAGATGACCAAGTGCCAGTAGGGCGATTCCACGCCGAGCGTGGAGAACCCGTAGAAGCCAACGGCGATCAGGGTGAAGCCGAGGCGGATCAGATTCTTCATCCCCAGGCGGCGCGCCACAATCGGGCTGCGCGGCGCGACCAGGACCATCACCACCGCTGCGGGCAGGGTGCGCACGGCAGAGTCCAGCGGCGTGAACCCCTTGACGAACTGCAGGTACTGGGCGAGCAGCAGGTACATGCCGAACATGCACATGAATGCCGCGGTAATGGTCAGCGCGCCCATCGAGAAGCCGCGGTAGCGGAACAGGCGCGGATCCAACATCGGGTGAGCGGCGCGGTACTCGATGGCGAGGAAGGCCAATCCGGCACCGATCGCCAGGGCGAATGCGCCGAGCACCCCGGGCGACAGCCAGCCCCAGTGCGGTGCCTCGATGACCCCAAAGACCAGCGCGGTCAGGGCGACCACCGAGATGGCTGCGCCGATCGGGTCGATCGAGTGCCCGCTGGGATCCTTCGAATCGGGGACCAGGTACCAAACGAGTCCGATCAGCACCAAGGCCAGGGGAATGTTGATGAAGAACACCGCGCCCCAGTGCTTTTCGCCGACCCAGCGCAAGACGAGTCCGCTGAGCAGCGGCCCAAGCGCTCCGCCGGCGCCGGCGAAACCGGCCCAGGTTGCGATTGCCTTGCCGCGCTCGTGCGGGGGAAAGACGTTGGTGATGATCGACAGGGTGGCTGGCATGATCAACGCGGCGCCGATGCCCATCACGGCGCGGGCGGCGATCAGCTGGCCCGGCCCACTACTGAATCCGGCGATGAGGGCCATCGACGAAAAGATGGCCAAGCCGATCAACAGCATCTTCTTCCGGCCGTAACGGTCGCCGAGCGCGCCGGCCGGCAACAACACGCCAGCGAAGACCAGGGCGTAGGCCTCCATGATCCACAACATCTCGCTGGACCCGGCATCGAGCGCCTTGACGATCGAGGGGATCGCCACGTTCAGCGACGACACCGCCATGACGATGATCACCAGACTCAGGCACAGCACTGCATGGATCGACTTGCGTCGGTGGTAGATCTGCGGATCGATCCCGTAGGTGTTCTCGTGTTCCTCGGCCAGCGTCGTCACCGAACTTGTCTACCGTTGTCGACCCTGTCTCTGCAACACTTCTGTAGCGTTTGTTGCCTCCGGTGCTGGGTGTTGACCGACAGCTAGGGTTGCGCCAATGAAGCGAGTCACCTGGTTCCTGGGAGGTGCCGTGGTCGGTGCCGTCGGCGCCGACGCGGCGAAGAAGAAGGTGCGCTCCACAGCGGCCTCGTTGTCGCCCGCCACCGTGGCCAAGAAGACCGGGTCGAAGCTGCGCGGCGCAGCGGTCGAAGGTGGCCGTGCGCTGCGCGCCAAGGAGCAAGAGCTGCGCGCCCGCCGCGATGGGCGGGCTACCGCGCTGACCGACGCGTTCGACGACATCGAGACGGTGATGGTCGATGGCAAGCCGGTCGAGCCGGGCAAGGTGGTCGTGCTTCGCCAGGCCGCCGATCGGCCGCGTCGCCGCCGGGCATGAACGCCGCGCTGCTCGACGAGCTGCGCGCTGCCCTCGACCCGAAGCGGGTCCATTCCGACCCGAGCACCACCGGGTTGTACCGACGTGACGCATCGAACATCACTGGCACGGCCGGCGCGGTGTGTTTCCCGACGTCCACCGCCGAGGTCGTCGCCTGTGTCCAAGCCTGCGCCCGCCACAACACGCCGTTCGTCGCCCGCGGCTCGGGCACCGGATTGGCCGGGGGAGCGACCCCACTCGATGATGCCGTCGTCATCGTCATGACGAAAATGAATCGTCTGCTGTCGGTCGACACCGTCAACCGCCTGGCATGGGTCGAGCCCGGCATGCTCAACCTCGATTTGAGTCGCGCCGTGGCCGAACATGGGCTGCATTTCGCGCCCGACCCGAGCAGCCAGCAAAGCTGCTCGGTGGGCGGCAACGTGGCCAACAACGCCGGCGGCCCACATTGCTTGGCCGAAGGCGTGACCAACGCCCACATCCTGGCGCTCGAGGTGGTCCTGTCCGATGGCAGCGTCGTCGAACTTGGCGGCGAGTCGGCCGAGGTCGATGGCTACGACCTGCGCGGCGTGTTCGTCGGTAGCGAGGGAATGTTTGGGATCGCCACCAAAATCTGTGTCCGGTTGACGCCCTTGCCGCCGGCGGTGAAGACGATGCTGCTCGACTTCGACACCGTCGATGCCGGGGCGCACACGGTGAGCGCGATCATCGCCGCCGGGATCGTCCCCGCGGCGTTGGAGATGATGGACCAGGTGTGCGTCGGCGCTGTCGAAGCTTTTGTCCACGCCGGGATGCCTACCGACGCGGCCGCTGTACTGCTGATCGAGGTCGCCGGTTTACCCGCTGGACTTGCCGTCGACGTTGACCTCATCGCCGAGATCGGCCGCGGCCACGGGGCGCGCACGATCCGAGTCGCGGCCAATGAGGCCGAGCGGGCGTTGCTGTGGAAGGGGCGCAAGTCGGCGTTTGGGGCGATCGCCCGGATCAAGCCGAACTATTACCTGCACGACACGGTGGTGCCCCGTCGTCAGCTGCCACGCGTGCTGGCCGAGGTCTACGCCATCGCCGAGCGCTACGAGCTGATCGTGCTGAACGTGTTTCACGCTGGCGAAGGCAACCTGCACCCGCTGCTGGTGTTTGACAAGCGCGAGCCGGGCGCACTGGATCGTGTCCACCGCGCTGGTGAGGAGATTGTGCGCGCCTGCGTCGCCGCTGGCGGTGTGCTCAGTGGCGAACACGGCATCGGTCTGGAAAAGCGCGACTTCATGCCGCTGATGTTCAGCCCCGAGGACCTCGCCGCGCAGGCCGCGCTGCGCCGAGCCTTCGATCCGGCGGGGCTGGCCAACCCACACAAGGTGCTGCCGTCACCGGCCGGCTGCGCCGATGTGCACGCTGTTCCCGATGGGGTCTGGATCTGACTGGGATGGACCTGCGCGCCTTCGCCGACGAGGTCGGCACCGACGACCCGGTGACCATTACTGGACTGGGTACTCGCGGTGGGGGTGTGGTCGATGCGCGTTGCGTGCAGGCTCCGAGCGGGATCGAGTGGATCGAGGCCGATGAGATGCGGATCAGTTGCGCGGCGGGCACGCCGGTTGACGCGCTGAACGAAGCTTTGGCCAGACATGGCCAGCGAGTCGCCCTGCCACCCGGGGGCACCGTTGGGGGAGCACTGGCGGTCGGCCACAGCGGGGTGCGCCTGCTCGGCGACGGCGCGTTGCGCAACACCCTGCTGCAGGCCCGATACGTCGATGCCAATGGGACGCTGATCACCGCAGGTGGGCCGACGGTGAAGAACGTCACCGGGTTCGATCTGTGCCGCCTACTCGTTGGCTCGCGCGGCACGCTGGGTTTCATCGGCGACGTGATCCTGCGCAGTCGACCGATCGCACCGACAGCGCAATGGTTCACCGTCGAGACCAACGATCCGTGGAGCGCGCTGAGTCGGCTCTACCGCCCGGTATCCGTGCTGTGGAACGGGACCACGGCGTGGGTGCTGCTCGAAGGCCACGCTGCCGATGTCGCCGCTCAGGCGGCGCTGTGCAACCTGCAAGCCGCCGACGTCCCGGAAGTGAGCGGACACCGCCACGTGATTACGCCCGCAGAAGAACGCACGCTGCGCGGCCAGTTCCTTTGCCAACTCGGGACCGGGATCGTCTACACCGACCAACCCTCGTTCACCGCCGCCTCGCCGACACCTGGCCGTACCGGGCTGGCGCGAGCGATCAAGACCCAGTTCGATCCAACGGGAAGGCTCAATCCGGGTGTCGTCGTCGGCTGAGCTACCCTTCGTTGCCGCGCCGGCGGGCGATCTGGCTGGGGTGACCGAAACGGCCGAACGCGCTGCCCAACGGTATGGACTGCCCACGCCGGAGCTGATCCGACTGAGCATGAACGGTGTCTTTGCCGCCGGCGAAAACACCGTGCTGAAGGTCGGCCGCACAACGGTCGCGCCCGATGCGGTGACCACCTTGGTCGAGTTGTTGACCAACGTCGGTGTGCGCGTCCCGGCGGTGGTGGCCGAACCACTGGTGATCGGCGAGTTCTCGGTGATCCCGCTGGAGCGAATCCACCCATCCGGCACCGTCGACTGGGAGCGGGTTGGGGAGATGGTCGCAACCGTGCACCGTCTTGACGCCGATCGGGTTGCGGCGATCTACCCGCTTCCATGGTGCGCCATCTTTCCGTGGTGGCAGTTGCGAATGATGCTCTGCCAGGCCGGGCCGCACCTCGATCACGAGGCGATGCTCGGCCTGCTCGCCGCTGTCGATCGCCATCTGCCACTGCTCGACCAGGCGGCCAACGGCCAGCGGGTCGTCGCCCACGGAGATGTCCATCCCGGCAACGTGGTGCCCACCGTCGACGGGCCGGTGTTGCTTGACTGGGATCTGTTGTGCACCGCACCAGTGGGATGGGATCACGCCCCGCTGATGCGCCACGCATCGGTGTGGGGTGGCGAAGCGGTCTACGACGCGTTCGCCGCCGGATATGGCCGATCGTTCAGCGCCGACCCACTGGCCGAGGCGATCGCCGAGCTGCGCCTGGTGGCGGCCACGCTGATGCGCGTCGAAGCCGCAACAACCAACCCAGCGGCCGCGGAAGAGGCCAACCACCGACTGACCTATTGGCGCCACGGACGAATCGACACCCCCTGGAACGCCCAATAATGGAACCCGTGACACTGGGCCTGGATCCCGACGAACTCGCCAGCTGCGTGAGCTGCGGGCTGTGCCTGCCACATTGCCCCACGTATCGGGTGACCGGCGAGGAAGGACTGTCGCCGCGTGGTCGAATTGCGGCGCTGCGCGCCGTGCAGGACGATGGCGCGCCGGTCAACGCCGAGTTCATCGAGTTTGTCGAGACCTGCGTGCAGTGTCGGGGCTGCGAAACTGCCTGCCCGAGCGGCGTGCCTTACGGGCATCTGATTGAAGACACGCGTACCGCGCTGGCCAGCCAAGGCCGGATCACGCCGCGCTGGCAACGGCTGGCGTTCCGTGTCCTCGGCCATCACCGTCTGCTGGTGGCGGGCTCCAGCCTGCTCGCCGTGGCCCAGCGCGTGCGGCTGGTGCCGCGGCGTCTCGGGCTTTCCAGACTGTCGATTCGTCGCGGCCCGTTGGCTAAGCCGACCGGCCATGACGTGTACCTGTACCCGGGCTGCGTGATGGACGCGTGGATGCGCGATACGCACCGCAGCACGGCGACGGTGTTGAGCGCGACCGAGACGACGTTCGCCTATCCGACAGCGGGCGGCTGCTGCGGCGCCTTGCACGTCCACGCCGGACTCCACGCACAGGCGGCTGACCTAGCCATGCGGACGATCGAGTCGATGCCTGGCGACGCCCCCGTCGTGGTCAATTCGGCTGGTTGTGGCGCGGCGATGAAGGATTACGCCCGACTGCTGGGCACGCCGCAGGCGGCGGCGTTCGCCGCCCGTGTGGTGGATGTGAACGAGTTTGTCGCTGGTCGACTCGACCGGTTGCCGGTGCGGCACCGTGAACGGACCGTGGTGGTTCAGGACCCATGTCACCTGCGTCACGTGCAGCGCTGCCACGACACGGTGCGCAGCGTGCTGGGTGGCGTGGCGAACGTCGTCGAGTTGGACGACGAGGGTTTGTGTTGTGGCGCTGGCGGGGCATTCTCCGCCCTGCAACCAGAGATGGCCAACCAGATTCGCCAGCGCAAGGCAGCCGCTCTGAACCGCGCTGGGGCGACACCCGACGGTGACGTGGTGGTCGCCAGCGCCAACCCCGGATGCGCCATGCATCTGGCTGCAGCTGGCTTCACGGTCCGTCACCCAATGGAGCTCGTCGCCGAGGCGATCACGGGGGAGCAGCGATGACCGACCAGACCAACGACTTCGAAGCCTACGCCGAACGATTGGAGACGATCAGCGCGGACCTCGACGAGTTGATGTTCGACCGCCTCCGCGAAGCCTCGGCCGAAGGGCGATCCCGCCCAGCCGACGACAAGCGCTTGCTCCAAGCCCGCCGAGCAATCGACAAAGCCGCCCACCTGCTGCGCGGCGGCTAACGCGTCAGAGCGCGCTGGCGATGTCAGTCTGAGCGAAATCACTGCCTTTGTAGAGCCACCGAACACCACGGCAGCGACCGACGAAGTGTCGAGCACGACGGTCACGCTGGGAGTCCGGCGGAGTCATAACCGATGACTTCCTCGGCAGTGCGCGGATCGAGCGTCGCCCTCGCTCGACCGCGACGGATGATCTCCTGGAGGCTGCTCTCTCCCGTGGCCGCGGCCAACTCCCGCGCCAGTCGGTCCGTCTCCTCGTCCTTGTTCAGTGCCACCGCGGGAAAATATCAGGAAGAAGGCAACACAGTTAGGAAAATTCGCGCCAGTGCTCAGTCGACGAACGTGTTGAGCATGTCGATCAGCTCGCGCAGGTCGCCGTAGCCGTGGCGGGCGAAGTCGAGGCCGATCCGGGATCGGTCCAGTCGATCGTTGTCGCGTCGCTCGATGGCGAATGGCTCGACGCGCCGGATGTTGCCTTGCTGGCATAGGTACCCGAACCGCTCGTTGAGCGCTTGCAACTGGGCGTCGGTGGGCGACTGACGCAGGCGGATGACCAGGACATCGCCCACGTACCGCAGCGAGTCGTAGTTGCGGTAGAAGCCGGTGATCTCGGCCACGGCAGCGTCGATGCTGTCGGTGATCATGTACAGGCCGCGGTCCGCTGGGCTGACTAGGCCGCGCTCGACCAATTGGGTTTGGATCAGCCCGTCGACCGTTTCCCAATACGTGTCGCCAGGCGGGTCGAGCAGCACGATCGGCACGGGTAAACCCTTGCCCGTCTGGGTCAACGTCAACAGCTCGAACATCTCGTCCAACGTGCCGAACCCACCGGGGAGACAGACGAAACCCTGGCTCTCCTTGACCAACATCAGCTTGCGGGTAAAGAAGTAGCGCATGCTGACGTACTTGCTGTCGCCGGCGATCACCTCGTTGGCGCCGGTCTCGAACGGCAGACGGATCGAGACGCCAATCGACTTCTCTCGCCCGGCACCCTCCATCGCCGCCTGCATGATCCCCGGCCCCGCACCGGTGACCACCATCCAACCGTCGTCGGCAAGACGGGCTGCGATCTCGCGTGCTTGGCGGTACAGCGGGTCATCGGTGCGTGTGCGTGCCGACCCGAACACGGTGACCTTCCGTTCGTCCTTGTACGGGGCGAACATCGCGAACGCTTCGCCCATCTCGGTGAGCGCGGCCGTGGCGATCTTCAGGTCGAGCAGATCCGTGTTTGCCGCGGCGACCGCCGCCGCGGCGGCGAGCAGTTCGTCGTTTAGCTTGGTCCGTCGCGTATCGGTCACGCGTCGCGCAACTCCTTGGCCTTAGCGCTCAACGCGTCGAGCAACTCGACGAAGCTCTTCTGGAAACTGCTGACCCCGTCGCGCTCCAACTTGTGGGCCACATCGTCCAAATCGACGCCGACCTCGGAGATCGCCGCCCACGCCGCCTCGGCCTGGTCGACGTCCTCGTCGACGCGCCGGGCCAGCGTGCCGTGATCGATGAACGCCTCGATCGTCGCCTCCGGCAGGGTGTTGACCGTGTCGGGACCGATCAGCTCATCGACATACAGCGTGTCCGGATAGGCCGGATTCTTGGTCGATGTCGACGCCCACAGCGGCCGCTGGACCTTGGCCCCCCGATCGGCCAGGGCCTGCCAGCGCGGCCCACTGAACTGGCGTTGGAACAACTGATAGGCCAGCTTGCCCTGAGCAACAGCACCCTTGCCGCGCAACGCCAGGGCTTGCTTGGTGCCGATCTTGTCCAGTCGTGCGTCGATCTCGGTATCCACCCGGCTGATGAAGAAGCTGGCCACGCTGGCCACCTTCGACAGGTCGGCATCGGGGTCCTTGGCGTAGGCCTCGAGACCGCTGATGTAGGCCTCGATCACCTCGGCGTAACGGTCGAGCGAGAAGATCAGGGTGACGTTGATGTTCCGCCCTTCGGCGATCATCGCCTGAATCGCCGGAACGCCTTCGGCTGTGGCCGGGATCTTGACCATCAGGTTCGGCCGGTCGATCGTGGCGTGCAAATGCTTGGCCGACTTGATCGTGCCCTTCGTGTCTGCCGCCAGGTTGGGGTCGACCTCGACACTGGCGAAACCATCGGCGCCAGCGGACGAGTCGTAGACACTCTGCAGTTGATCGAGTGCACCGTTGATGTCCTGGATGACCATCGCCCAGTAGTCGTCGATCACTTTGTTGCCGTCGGCCGCCAAAACGGCAAACTGCTCGTCGTAATCGGCCGAGCCTTGAATTGCCTTCTGGAAGATCGTCGGGTTACTGGTCAGCCCGCGGATCCCATGAAGGATCAGATCGCGAAGCGTCGGGCCGGTGAGGTAGCTGCGCTTCAGGTTGTCCAACCACGGACTCTGCCCGAAGTCCTCGTACAGGGCGACAAGCGGTTGGGTTGACTTCTTGCGATCACTCATGACGTGTGCTCCTGGCTGCCCTCGACCAGGCTGATCGCCTGGGCGACGACGTTGTCGACATTGATCCCCAGCCGTTCCAAAACCTCGGCACCTGGGGCGCTGGCACCGAAGCGGTCGATCCCGACGCTGGCGTTGGCATAGCGCTCCCAGCCGAACGTCGACCCGGCCTCGACCGACAGCACCGGAACGCCGGTGGGGAACACCTCAGCGCGGTAGGCCGCGGGCTGCTCGGCGAAGCGGTCCCATGACGGCATGCTGACCACCGCAGCATCGACCTGCTGGGCGGCCAGCGCCTCGGCAGCCTTGACGCACAGCGAGACCTCGCTGCCGGTGGCGACCAGAATCACCTGCGGCTCGGCAACGGAACGAACCACCCCGGCACCCTTCTCGACGGCGCTGCCGTCGGTGCACACGGTGAGGTTCTGGCGGCTGAGGATCAATGCTGTTGGGCCATCGTGGTCGATCGCCACACGCACCGCGTGGGCGGTCTCGTTGCCATCGGCGGGTCGGATCACCTGCAGGTTGGGCATCGCCCTCAGGGTGGCCAACTGCTCGACCGGCTGGTGCGTCGGCCCGTCCTCGCCCACGCCGACAGAGTCGTGGGTGAACACGAAGATCACCTTGGCGTGGCTCAGCGCAGCCAGGCGCACCGGTGGACGCATGTAGTCGACGAAGACGAAGAAGGTGCCGCCCACCGGCAGTACACCGCCGTGGCGGGCCATTCCGACCATCGCCGAACCCATCGCGTGCTCGCGCACGCCGTAGTGAATCTGGCGTCCGCCAGGCGAAGTCGGCGACAGTGCCTCGGCGCCCTTCAGCTTGGTGCCGGTGTTGCCGGTCAGGTCGGCGGCGCCGATCATCAGTCCGGGCAGCTTCGGGGCCAACTCGTTGAACACCTGCTCGACGGCGACACGCGTGGCGATCGACGCGCCCTGCTCGAAGGTCGGCAACAGGTCTTCCCAACCGTCCATCCCGGTGGCATCCCAGCACGCCGCCCAGGCAGCGCGATCGATCGACGATTCCTGCAGCCGAGTGCGCCACTCCTGGTGCCATGCCGTGCCTCGTTCGGCGCAGACAGCGCGATACGCGTCGACCAATTCGGCGGGCGCCCAGAACGGCTCGTCGGGGATCCCCATCGCCGCCTTGGTACGCGTCACCTGCTCGGCCTTAAACGGGTTGCCGTGGGCCGACGGGTTGTCGGTCAAGTCGGGGCTTGGGTAGCCGATGTGCGTTCTCAGCACCAAGAGCGTCGGTCGATCATCGTTGTGCTTGGCGTCGTTCAACGCCTGTTCCAGCGCGTCGAGGTCCTCGCCGACCTCACCAAGCTGGACGACATTCCAGCCGTAGGCCGCGAACCGCTCGGGCACGTTGTCGGTGTAGGCCAGTTCGGTAACACCGTCGATGGTCACGTGGTTGTCGTCGTACACACAGATCAGGTTGCCGAGCCCCAGGTGTCCGGCCAGCGATGCGGCCTCGTGGCTGACGCCCTCCATGAAACACCCGTCGCCGGCGATCACGAAGATGTGGTGGTCGATCAGCTCTGGCCCAAACTGGGTGCGCAGGTGCTGCTCGGCGATGGCCATCCCCACCGCATTAGCAAAGCCCTGGCCGAGTGGCCCGGTGGTGACCTCGACGCCCACCGTCATGTCCGCCTCGGGGTGGCCGGGGGTCAACGACTCCCAGCTGCGGAAGGCCTTGATGTCGTCCAATTCCAGTCCGAATCCGGCGAGGAACAGTTCGCTGTACTGCAGGATCGAGGCATGCCCATTGGACAAGACGAACCGGTCGCGGTCGGGCCATTCCGGGTTGTTCGGGTCGTAGCGCATCACCCGGGTGAACAACACGTGGGCCAGCGGAGCCAGGGCCATCGCCGTTCCTTGGTGGCCGCTGTTGGCCGCCAGCGGGGCGTCCATCGCGAAACCGCGGATCAGTTCAACAGCTTGGCGGTCCTGGTCAGGGGTGAGAGTGGGGGTAGGCGACACGCCCTGGAGCGTACACAAGGCCTCCGCGCTACACGGGCGGTAATAACGTCAGCGGTACGTACGTCCACGGGCCCATGCCGACGCGGCAGTGGGCGATGATCTGCGAGTAGTCCGTGAACTCCAACTCGGCACGCACCAGGCGATAGGTGAACTTGCCCGGCTCCACCGTGAACGGGCTGACATTGCGGGCGACCTGCTCGCTGTCCTCGCTGAGCCCGCGGCGGAAGATCACCTCGAACACCCCGTTACCGGCCTCGCCGGGCGGACAGAAGATCAGCCCGATCAGGTGCGGGGTGATCGTCACCGGAACCGGTGACGGTGCCGGGGTGGAGAAGAACGCCCCGGTGATGTCGATTCGTGTCGAAGGCCCGGGTGCTTGACGCATCTCGAAGTTGTCGACGAACAATGCCGAAACGATGTGCATGGCCGCCACCGTACCGGCGCGTGCGAATCGCTAGCATCCGCGAGGTGACCGAGTCAGAGAGTCCTTCCACCCGGGAGCTGATTCTGGACGAGGCCCTGCGCTGTTTTGCCGAGGCCGGATACGACGGAACCTCGTTGAACGACATCGCTGCCGGCGTAGGCATTCGCCGACCCAGCCTGTTGCACCATTTCGCCTCGAAGGACGCGCTGTACAGCGAGGTCTTCGAGCGACGCCTGCACGATTGGATCCTACGCGTCGCCGAAGCCGTCGCCGGCCAGCAACAGGGTTGGAGCAAGATCGAGTTGGTCGTGGGGACGAGCTTCGACTTCTTCACCGACAACGCCGACTTCGTCCGGGTGATGCGCCGCGAGGCGCTCGATGGCGGCGCCCATCTCGGTATCGATCTGGCGGCCACGCTGCGCCCGATGTGGAACCGGGCCGTCGCCTTCCTACAGCGCGGGATGGATGCTGGGGTGTTTCGCCGCCACGACGCTGAACAGTTGCTGCTCACCGGGTACGGCGCGCTGCTGTCCTACTTCTCCGACACTCCGTTTCTGGGTGGGCTGTTGGGGGTGGAACCGCTCGACCCCGACTCGCTGCGGCGACGACGCGAGCACATCATCAGCTTCTTCATGACGGCCCTGACGCCTACGGTGCAGGCGTGAGCCGCGCCGATCAACACGCCGAACTCGACCCCATCGTGCGAACTCGGTGGAGTGTGTTTTCCGGTAGAGGCAACGTCGAACTGTTCCCTCAGCTGCTCGGTCTGCAGATCGAGGACGTGCGCGTCGACTACTGCCGGATGCGCCTCCCGCACCGCCAGCAGATCGAACGCTTCGGCGGGATCGTCCACGGCGGGGCGCTCAGCGCATTGCTCGACACCGTGGTCGTTCCAGCGATCGGCCAGGCGTATGGGCCCGATGCGCGCTTCGCCACCGTTGACCTCCACGTCCAGTTTTTGAGCGCATTGACGGACGACGACGCAGTGGCCGAAGGGTGGATTGTGCGCCGTGGCCGCTCGACGGTGTTTTGCGAAGCCGAGGCACGCGCCGCATCCACCGACCGTGTTGTCGCTCGCTCCATGATGACCTATACCGTCAACCCTGGTGCCTCGGTCACCGATCCCGAACAACGAGCTGTCCGATGAACACCCTGTCCGAGTCCGAGTCCAAGGCCCTGTTGGCCTCCTATGGCGTGCCGATGGTGGGCGAGCGGCTTGTCGACGATCCAGCCTCCGCGGCGCAGGCCGCAGCCGAGCTCGGCTTTCCGGTGGTCGCCAAACTGTGCGGCCCGACGATTGCCCACAAGACCGAACGCGGTCTGGTGCGCCTGCGGCTGAAGTCGGCTGACCAGGTCAGCGAGGCCGCAACCGAGCTGTTCGCTGCCGCCCGTCCCGAGGACGGCGACGTCCAGGTCTTGATCGCCCCGATGATCAGCGGCGGTCGGGAGCTGATCGCTGGCGTGATCCGCGATCCGTTGTTCGGGCCGACGGTGATGCTGGGCGTCGGCGGCGTGCTGACCGAGGCACTGGCTGACGTGGTCTTCCGCCCGGTGCCGATCAGCGCGGTCGACGCGGCCGAGATGATCGATGGGCTGCGCACCCAGAAGCTGCTCGACGTCACCCGCGGCGAAGCCCCCGTCAACCGTCACCGCGTCATCGACATCTTGGTCGGGCTCAGCGCCGTGGCCGAGGCTCGCCCCGATATCGCCAGCATCGATATCAACCCGCTGATCATCGACCCCGACGGGATCGCCTACGCGGTCGATGCGCTGGTCGAGATCGACGCCGCCGGCTCCGTGGCGAGCTCGGCCAGTGTCAGCCAGCATCGACATTCCGATGAGCAGTTCCGCGCCCTGTTCGAGCCGCGCAAGGTGCTGATTGCCGGGGCCAGCAGCCACCCGGGCAAGTTTGGCTTCGTCAGTCTGCACAACCTGTTGGCCGGCGGGTTCCAGGGCACGGTGCAGGCCACCAACCTGCAGGCCGAGAACGTGCTCGGCATCCAGACCGTCGCCTCCGTTCAGGAATTGGCCAACGGCTCGATCGACCTGGTGGTGGTCTGCACGCCGGCATCGACCAACCTCGACCTGCTGCGCGACTGCGCTGCCAAGGGAGCCAAGGCGGCGTTCATCACCAGCGCCGGGTACGGCGAAGCAGGGGAGTCCGGCAAGCAAGCCGAAGCCGAGCTGGTTGCCCTCGCTCGATCGCTCGGTGTTCTGGTCGCCGGTCCCAACGGACAGGGCGTCGTTTCTACCCCCGCGAAGCTGTGCGCCCAGATCGTGGCCCCCAATCCGCCACGCGGACGGATCGCTGTGGCCAGCCAGAGCGGCAACTTCGTGTCCAGCTTTTTGAACTATGCCCGCCAAACCGGCGTCGGCATCAGCCGCGCTGTCAGCGCCGGCAACGCCGCCGACGTGACCCCGGCCGACTACCTAGATTGGTACGCCACCGACGACGAGACCGCGGTGTCGCTGGCCTACGTCGAAGGCATCACCGACGGCCAAGAACTGATCCGCCGTTTCGCTGGCGTGGCCGCACAGAAGCCGCTGGTGGTCGTCAAAGGCGGCGCAACCGAGGGTGGGGCACCCGCCGCGGCCAGCCACACCGGTGCGCTGGCGGCCAACGACACGATCTTTGATGGGGCCTGTCGGCAGGCCGGTGTCACCCGCGCCTCCAGCGTCGAGGCCGCCTTCGAAGCCGCGGCGACCTTCGCCACCCAGCCGTTGCCCAAGGGCCCGAACGTGGTGGTCTTGACCACCGTCGGCGGGTGGGGTGTGGTCACCAGCGACGCGATCGTTGCCGACGGCAGCTTGAACCTGATGGCCCTGCCCGACGAGCTACTCGTCCAGATCGACGCCAAGTTGCCACCACGCTGGAGCCGGAACAACCCGGTCGACTGCGCTGGTGGCAAAACCCGCGACACGACCCCCGAGGTGATGGAGCTGATCGCCGCCCATCCCGATGTCGACGCGATCATCTATTTGGGGCTTGGCATCCAAAGCAATCAGGCACGGCTGATGCGCGAGGGGCCGTTCTATCCCGACCATGGCTTGGAGCGGATCGTCGATTACCACCAGCGTCAAGACCAACGCTTTGCCCAGGCCGCCGCCGATCTATCGACCAAATACGACAAGCCGATCCTGACCGCCACCGAACTGGCCATCGCTGACCCGGACAACGCCGGCCCGGCAGCGGTGCGCGCCAGTGGCCGACTGTGCTACGCCAGTGGCGAACGCGCCGTGGCCGCCCTGGCCCACCTGTGGCGCTACGCCCAGTTCCGCCAACGCCGAGGTCTGTAACGTCTTGGCGGCGCGCAACCCGTACCCTGCGCTGGTGATCGGTGCATTGCTGCCACTGGTTGCACTGCTGGCGATCTGGCGGTGGGCCGACGGGCACGTGGCCGATCCGGTGACCGAGCCGAGCGTCGCTCCCTCGACAGCCGCGCCGGCGGCGCTGACGACGTCATTGCTCAGCGCTCGCCGCGCCCCGCACGCGCTGATCGGTGAGCAGAACGAGCAGAAGTTTGCCGCCGCGCTGAAGCCGGTCGTCAACATGATCGCTGGCGGCTCGTGCATCGCCGTGTCGGTCGATGGTGCTCCGGTGACCAGCGCCAACGCCACCGCGGCGTTGCGTCCGGCCAGCACGGTCAAGCTGATCACCGCATCCGTGGCGGTCGACGTGCTTGGTGCTGACTTCCGCTACACCACCACCGCCGCTGGCCAGTCGAGCGGCGGTGTGGTCAACGGCGACCTGTACCTGGTTGGCGGCGGCGACCCGGTGTTGAGCGAACCGTGGTGGAAGACCGCCACCGTCACGCTTCTGCCGCCCACCGTGATTACCGATATCACCGCCCTGGCCGATTCGATCAAGGCCGCAGGTATCACCCAGATCACCGGCAACGTGGTCGGCGACGGGACTCGGTACGACAACGAGCGGTACGCGCCAACAGTGACGAAGGACGTCAAGGCCGCGCTCGAGGCGCTGCCGGTCAGCGCGTTGGTGGTCAACGACCTGCGCCTGTCGCCGACACAGGTGGCCAACGACCCTGAATCTGGTGCCGCCCAAGTGTTGATCCGCTTGCTGGGGGAGCGCGGCATCACCGTCGGTGGCAAAGCCGTCAGTGGCGTGACGCCGGCCAATACGCCGACGATCGCCTCGATCCAATCGGCACCGTTTGGCGAGGTGGTCGCCGAGATGTTGACCACCAGCGACAACCTCAGCGCGGAAATGATCCTGAAAGAGGTCGGCCTGGCCGCAGCCAAGCAGGGCACCCGCGAGGCCGGCTTGCGCGTGGTTGGCGATCGGCTCAGCGCCTGGGGCATCGACCAGACGGCGACGACGCTGGTCGATGGTTCGGGCCTCTCGGACGAGAACCGCACGTCGTGCGCTGCCCTGCTGGGCGTGCTGCAACACGGCAACGTCAACGACCCGGTCGGCGCTGGACTACCGGTGGCCGGCGACAAGGCGGGCACGCTGGCCGACGCGTTCAGCGACGGTCCGATGAAGGGTGTGCTGCGCGGCAAGACCGGCACGTTGAACAACAACGATGGTGTGGCCAACAAGCCGGGAGCGAAAGCGCTAGCCGGCTACGTGCCGCAGGCCGCTGGATCGCAGATCGAGTTTGTCATTCTGATGAACGGCGAAACGATCACCAACAAGACCGAGTACCGACCAACCTGGGATCGTTTTGCCGAGGTCGTCGCCAACTATCCCTACGGTGTCACCGCAGCGTCGGTCGGTGTGCGATGAGCGATCCATTCGAGCTGCCGATGTTCCCGCTGGGATCGGTGCTGCTCCCCGGCGAAGTCCTTCCACTGCACGTCTTCGAGCCGCGTTATCGGACGATGATCGGTCATTGTCTTACGGCGGTCGCCGCACAGTACGGCGCTGCCTCGTTCGGGGTGGTCCTGATCGAGCGTGGCCACGAGGTCGGCGGCGGCGACCAACGCTTCGATGTCGGCGTGGCGGCGACGATCCTGCGTGTCGAGGACACCCCGCAGGGCACGCTGCGCGTCCTGGCGATCGGTACGCGCCGGCTGCGCGTCGCTGCTTGGTTGGACGACGCCCCCTTCCCGCGGGCCAGCGTCAGCTGGTGGGACGACGAAGACGCTGAGGTGGGCGAGTCGCCGGGGGCCGATCAACTGCAAGCGTTCGCTCAGCGCGTCCGCCGGGTGCGTGCCGCAGCCATCGAACTCGGCGACATTCCTGGCCACGCCGCGGCGGCCTTGTCTGACGATTCACAACAGTGGGAAGCCGAGATCCCCTCGCTGTTGCCGATTGGATCGCTCGACCGCTACCGGCTGCTCAGTGCTCCATCGAGCAAGCTGCGGTGGCAGCTGGTCGACGAGCTCCTCAGCGAAATCGAGTTGGTCCAAGGGCTGCGTCTGTAGGCATTTGGGCCGCGTTCCTGCTACACATGTGGCCGTGACTGTGACGAACGACGCTGGGTCGTCTGACCGCAAGCCGTCCTCCAGCGAGGGCACCGACATCGGTGAGGTCATCCAACTCGTCAAGGATTACGCCCGCCAGGAGACCATTGGTCCGCTCAGAGGTGCTGGTCGGTGGCTTGGATTCGGTATCGGCGGGGCAATTTGCCTGGCGATCGGCTCGGCGTTCGCCGTGCTCGGCGTACTCCGACTGCTGCAAACCGAGACCGCTGACACGTTCCGCGGACGGTGGATGCAGTTGCTCCCATACCTGATCGCGCTGCTCGTGGCGTTGCTGATCATCGTCGTCGCCGTCTTGCGCATCTCCCGTCCGACACTGCAGAAAAAGGACTAGCAATGGCTGAGCCGAAGATCACCCGCGCGGACCTCGAGGCCAAGTTTCAGGCCCTGCAGGGCGACGTCAAATCATCCGTCGAGAAAAAGAAGAAGTCGCTGGCCAGCATCGCTGCCGGCGCCGGTCTGTTGGCTTTGATCATCGTGTTTCTCCTGGGCAAGCGTGCGGGTAAGAAGAAGACGACGATGGTTGAGATTCGGCGGCTGTAACCGTGGCCGCCCGCCGAGGCTCGCTGTTGAGCTACCTGCGCCCGTTCGCTCTGATCCGTCGGCGAGCGATCAATCAGGGCCTGTTCGGGCCAAGCACGGCGTGGAAGATCGTCGCCGTCGTGGTGTTCGGTGGCAAAAAGTTGCAGGAGGTCGTCGGCCGGCGCGAGCAACTCGTCACCGTCGAGAAGATGGAGCCCGGTCAGACGATGATTCTGCGGACGATCAAGCCGTTGACCCGCGCCGAGAAGAAGGCGGGCGTCACCCGTTGAGGGTCGTGTTGCGCAATCCAAAGCGAGAGATCGAGATCGTCGGAAAGCGCCGCGTCCATGCCCTGCTTGACGAGCTGCAATTGAGCCGTGAAGCACACTTGGTGATCCGCAACGGCACGTTGGTACCCGGCGACGCCCAGTTAAGCGACGATGACGAGATTGAAATTCGCCCGGTGATCTCCGGGGGTGCCTGATGGTGGCCAGCGTGTCGCTCTGTCGGGTGTGCAAGCAGCCGGCGATCATCGACCTGCCCCGACACCATGCCAACTTCTGCGCCGAGCACTTCATCGAACTGTGTCGCCGGCAGGTGACCAAAGCGATCGAGGGCTTCGACATGCTGACCGCCGAGGACCGCATCTTGGTGGCCGTTTCCGGCGGCAAGGACAGCCTTGCCGTGTGGGACCTGCTGATCGAATTGGGCTACCAGGCCGACGGCCTGTACATCGGCCTGGGGATCGGCGACTACAGCGATACCAGCGGCCAGTACGCCCGTGATTTCGCCAACCAGCGTGGCCTGACGCTGATCGAAATCGACGTGCGTGCGACTCACGGCTACGACATTCCGACCGCGGCCGCGGCCACCCGTCGAGTTCCGTGTTCGGCCTGCGGGACAACCAAGCGCCACCTGTTCGATCAAGCCGCGCTGGATGGTGGCTACACGGTGCTGGTGACCGGACACAATCTTGATGACGAGGCCGCGGTGTTGTTCGGCAACACGCTGCGCTGGGATATCGGCTATCTGGCTCGACAGTTGCCGGTGTTGCCGGCACGCGACGGGTTCCCGAAGAAGGTCAAGCCGCTGGTTCGCTTGACCGAACGCGAGACCGCGGCGTGGTGTGTGGTGCGCGGCATCGACTACCTAATCGAGGAATGTCCGATGGCCGAAGGCAATCGCCACCTGCAATACAAGGCCGCGCTGAACTCGATCGAGCAGCAGTCGCCGGGAAGCAAGGCGGCGTTCTACCTGAACTTCATCGAGCACATGGCTCCGCTGCTCGCCGGCCAGGCTGAACTGCCCGACGGCTTGCAGGAATGCACCCGCTGTGGCTCGCCAACGCCGGGCGATATCTGTGCGTTCTGCCGAATCGCTGAACGGGCCAGTGCCCACGATCCCGTGCCGGTCGAGTTTCTGGCCAAGAAAAAGAAGAAGGCCCAGCGATGAGCGACGCTCCCGCCCCCGGGTTTGGCGGTTCCTACCGCGGTCCCTTTGTCTACGGCGACAAGGTGTTGTTGCTCGACTCGAAGAAGCGCCGCTACCTGATCACACTGGCCGAGGGCGGAGAGTTCCACAGCCATCACGGGTTGTTCGCCCATGCCGACCTGATCGGTCAGGCCGAGGGGTTCGTGGCCAAGACCGGCAGGGGAGCGATGTACACCGCGCTGCGCCCGACGCTGGAGGACTTCGTCGTCGAGATGCCGCGCGGCGCACAGGTGATCTACCCCAAGGATCTGGCCCCGATGTGCATGCTGGCCGATATCGGCCCGGGCGTCCGTGTCTTGGAAAGCGGCGTCGGGTCGGGCGCGCTGAGCATGACGATGCTTCGCTGGGGCGCCGACATCGTCGGCTACGAACTGCGCGAAGACTTTGCCAATCGAGCCAAGGCCAACGTGCGCAGCTTCCTGGGTGAGGCTGCACTCGAGCGCTACCACGTGGAGCTGCGCGATTGCTACCAGGGCATCGACGGCACCTTTGACCGGGTGGTCTTGGACCTTCCCGAACCATGGCAGGTGGTCCCGCATGCCGCCAAGGCGCTGCATCCGGGAGGCATTCTGATCGCCTACACGCCCTCGATCATCCAGGCCTCGCAGCTGCGCGAGGCGCTGACCGGCCGGGAATGGACCTTCACGCGCACCCTGGAAGTGCTGCACCGCGGCTGGCACGTCGAGGGTCTCGCCGTGCGTCCCGATCACCGGATGGTCGCCCACACCGCCTTTCTCACCGTCACCCGCCTGGTCGCCTGACCGAGCGAGTAGCCGCACATAGCAACTGCTACGGTTATGGTTGCGAGATGAATCTTGGGGAGTTCACGTGAGCGATACGAAGAGCGCGGTGTACGCCGGTCTGCAGGTCCTTGATCTGACCAACGGGATCGCTGGACCGATGGTGACGATGTTGTTGGCCGACAATGGCGCAACGGTGACGCGGCTGGTGCGACCGGGCAGCGACCCGGACGCGCTCAGCGGCACCGGTGCCCGGGTGTGGAACCGCTCCAAACGAACCATCGAACTCGATATCTCGACCGCCGCGGGGCGTGCCGAGTTGGATCGCCTGGCCGCCGATGCGGACATCGTCGTCGATTCGTTGTCGATCGATGCCGCCCAGCGCGCCGACCTCGATCGGCTGACCAGCGACAATCCGCGGTTGATCCATCTCTCGATCACCGCCTACGGCGACCATCCCGATCACCGCCACCGGCCAGGGATCGACGCGCTGGTGATGGCCCGCACGGGAATGTTGTACGACCAGAAGGGTCGGCGCGGCACCGTCATGGAATACATCAATGGTCGGCCCGGCCCGCACCCGGATTTCGATGCTCCCGACGGCATGCAACGCGGCACCGCTCGCCCAGGGCCGATCATGCCGCGCACCACCTGGCCCAGTGTTGGCGCGATGTATGCCGCGTCGGTGGCGATCGCCGCCGCGTTGCGTGCCCGTCAGGTCACGGGTCGTGGCCAACGGGTCCGCACCTCGCTGTTGCATGGGGCGCTGCTGGCCAACGGCCTGAACTGGCAGCGCGTCGAGAACCCCGACGCCCCGCTGTACTGGATGTGGCCGCTCGACAGTCGGGCGATCGAGGGCTTGTATGAGTGCGCCGACGGGCGCTGGGTGCATCACTGGACCGTGCGGCCGCGCTGGGTACTCAGCGCCGCCGAAGGAGATTCGCTGGCGGAGGTCTCCTTGGACACTGCGTACCGTGACGACCCGGACCGACTGGGGATGGGCGGCGACGACCTGCTGACCGGGATGATCCTCGAGCCACTGCTGGCCGAAGCGTTCCGCAAGTTTCCCTCCGCGGAGTGGATCGCCGCCGCCGAAAAGGCGGGGGTTGGCATGGCGCTGGTGCGCTCGCCAGCCGAGGCGCTTGCCGACCCGTCATTTCTGGCGGCTGGCTGTGTGGTCGAAACCGACGATGCCGAGTTCGGCCCAATCCGCCACGTTGGACGGGTCTTGGAATTCGAAGGGGGCGCCGCGGCAGGCGAGACCGGCCCGCTCGCTGAACACTCCGGCACCCTGGACCATCCGCTTCAGGGTCTGCGTGTCATCGATCTGGGCCTCGGCGTGGCCGGCCCATTCACCGGGCGGATACTGGCCGATCTGGGTGCCGACGTGATCAAGGTCCACGCCCTGCACGACACGTTCTGGACCGGTACGCACATGGGCTTGGGTACCAACCGTGGCAAGCGCAGTATCTCGCTGAACCTCAAGGAGAAGCGCGGCCGCGAGGCGTTGGAACGGCTGATCGCCACCGCCGATGTGGTGACCACCAACTGGCGGCCCGGCGCGGCGGCCCGCTTGGGCCTCGACTGGGACACGCTGCATGCCCGCTACCCGCGGCTGGTGTGGTGCAACACCCGCGGCTTCGAGCACGGGCCACGCTCCGACCTCCCGGGTACGGATCAGACCGCTGCAGCGTTGACGGGAACCGAATGGGAAGACGGTGCTTGCGCCGCCGGCAACCCGCCGCTGTGGAGTCGCTCGAACATGGGCGACACCGGCAACGCGTTGCTCGCCGCCGTGGCGATCACCGCGGCACTGTATCAGCGTGACCGGACCGGTGTTGGGCAGGCAGTCGGTACCTCGATTGTCAATGCCGGACTGCTGCACACCTCGTACGCATGGCTCGACGCCAAGGGCAGCTCGGCCGCCTACGGATCGATGGATGCCGACCAGTACGGGCTCGCGCACTACCGGATCTACGCTTGCGCCGCCAACAGCTATGTGGTGGTTGCTGCACTGGACGACGCTGCACGCGCCGCGCTGGCGGCCACCGCCGGGGCGCCTGCCGATGACGGCCAGGCACTGGCGACGGCCTTTGCCCAGCGATCGGCCTCGGAATGGTTCGCCGCACTGGACGCCGCTGGTGTGCCCGTCGAGGTGGTCGACGAGCAGTTCTGCCGGACGATCTTCGACGATGACCATGCGCGCCAGCGTGGCCTGATCGTGGAAACCAGCGCATACGGCGTCGGACGGTTCGAGGATCCGGGTGCGCCGTTCGAGTTCTCCCAGACGCCAACCGTGATTCAACGCGGGCCGTGCGTGTGCGGCGAGCACACCACCGAACTGCTGACCGAGGCAGGCTTCGACGGCCCAGCGATCGAGGCGATGATCGCCGAGCGAGCCGCATACCAGGGCGCATCCGAATGAACAGTCCCGTACGCCCCGCACCGTTGCTCACCGAGGACAACCACCAGTTCTGGGTCGCCGCCCGGGAACATCGCCTGGTCGCCCAGCAGTGTGATTCGTGCAACGAGTTGCGCCATCCGCCGCGGCCGATGTGTCCGCACTGCGGCTCACTGGCACATTCCAGTGCGACGCTCAGTGGGCGCGGCACGGTGTACAGCTATTCGCTCCTGCACCATCCGCAGCATCCGGCGTTCACCTATCCCGTCGTTGCGGCGATCATCGACCTCGACGAAGGATTGCGTTTCGTGAGCAATGTGGTCGATTGCGACCCTCACTCCGTGACGATCGGGATGGCGGTCACCGTACGGTTTGAGCCCACCGCCGGCGACGGCGTCGTGCCGGTGTTCGCACCAGCGCCGAAGACGGGGAGCCAAGGATGAGGCCTGGACTGGGCGGTTCGACCGTCATCGTCGGCGCCGGTCAGACCGAGTTCTCGAAGAACGCCGGACGCACCGAAACGCAGCTGGCCACCGAGTCGATCACCGCCGCGTTGGCAGATGCCGGACTGAAACCAGGTGATGTCGACGGGTTGGTTAGCTACACGATCGACCCAGTCGAGGAAACCGAGCTCACCAGGGCGATTGGCTTCCAGCAGCTGAACTGGTCGAGCCGCGTTCCTTACGGAGGCGGCGGGTCGCAAGGTGTGTTGCTGCACGCTGCGGCCGCCGTCGCCTCGGGTGCCGCCGACGTGGTGGTCGCCTACCGGGCCTGTCGGTCGCGTTCGGGCAATCGCTTCGGGCGCGCCCAGGTGGCGTCGTCGACCTCCACCGGTCATGCCGGCACCACCGCCACGCAGTGGTGCATGCCCTACGGCGTGCTGACCCCAGCGTCGTGGATGGCCCTCAATGGGATGCGCTACATGCACACCTACGGCGTCACCAGCCGGGACTTTGGGCGGGCCGTGGTGCAGCTGCGCGACTACGCGGCCACCAATCCAAACGCCCACTTCTTCGGCAAGCCGATCACCTTGGACGACCACCAGGCGTCGCGCTGGATCGCCGAGCCGGTCCTGCACCTGTTCGACTGCTGCCAGGAAACCGATGGTGCTGTTGCCTTGATCGTGACCACCGCAGAACGAGCCAGCGAGTTCGCCCAGCCAGTCACGATCGCCGCCGCCGGGCAAGCAGCGATCTTCGAGGAGGAGATCGCCACCAACCATTACCGCCCCGACCTGTCGAGGATGGATGGGGCGATCTCGATGGGCAAGCGGATCTTCGACGACTTCGGGATCCGCCGCGACGACATCGACGTGGCGATGATCTACGACGCGTTCACCCCGGTGCTGTTCATGCAGCTCGAAGGTCTGGGGTTCTGCGCGCCGGGGGAGGCGGCGGCATTTATCGCCGATGGCAACCTCGGCCCGAGCGGGGCGTTGCCCACCAATACCAACGGCGGGTTGATCGGCGAGGGTTACATCCACGGGCTGAATCTGACCTTGGAAGCAGTGCGCCAGTGCCGCGGTACGGCGGTCAACCAGATCGATGGGGCGCGCACCGCTTTGGTCAGTGCCAGTCGGACCGGGGTTATCCTCCAGCGCCATGAAGGCTGAGACGGCGCCGCGGCGGCAGCGCCGCGATGGAGCGCAGACACGAGCCAAAGTGCTGGATGCGGTCGTCGAGACCATTCTGGACGAGGGCTACTATCGGGCCAGCTCAAACGAGTTCGCCCGCCGCGCAGGGGTGACCTGGGGCACGATTCAGCACCAGTTCGGGACCCGTGAGCAACTGCTTTTAGCGGTGCTCAGCGAGCGTTGGGATGCATGGGACCAGACCGTTGCCGGCGCCAGCGTTGTTGGCTCGACCCTGGAGGAACGCCTCGATTCGGTGTTCGGCCTGCTGCAACAGCACTACGGCAACCGCGAGATGCTGGCGATGCTGCAGATCCTGCTCGACCTGAGCCTGAACCCCGATTCGTCGGCCGAAACCCGCGCCGCCGCAGCCCGCCACGGCGAGGCCTATGCCCGCGGCTTCATGCCGTTGTTCGCCGATGCGCTGGGCGAATATGCCACCGCCGACAACGTCCGCTACGCATTTCTGACGATCCGCGGTGCCCTGCTGGGCAACCTGGTCGCCATCGACCTCGGCTCTACCCAACTCGGCGCAGGGATCCGCCGCCGAATCGTTGCGGGCATCGCCGCAGTTGTCGCCGCCGCTGACTGACGCCGAGACGAAAACAGGCGACCCTTGCGGGTCGCCTGTTTCGAGATGGGGATCAGCGCGGCGCGCTGATTGAGCGACTTACGGCTCGATAAAGATGCACTCGCCGGGGCATTCCTCGGCGCTTTCGATGACCGCGTCGAGCTGACCATCGGGAATCTCGGCCATGCCTTCGGCACCTTCCGGGTTGCCCTTGGCAGCAGCGAAAATCTTGTCGCCCTCTTTCACATAGGCAAGACCATCGTCGAGCAAGGTGAACACGTCGGGTGCGATTTCTTCGCAGAGCCCGTCGCCGGTGCACAGATCCTGGTCGATCCAGACCTTCATAATTGCGCTGTCTCCTGATACTCGATTGCGGTCAGACGTGGATGAGCATAGCCACCGAGGTTGCGGAATCGCGTGGTTGCCGTCGATGGCCCGCCGTCGGCGTAGACCGCGTGTAGGTTCGGGCGTATGGCAGAGTCATCCGGCCACGATCGGCCAACGGTCGATGCCCTGCAGGGCGAGATCGAATCATTGCGCGCTCGCCTTGCAGAGATGCCCCGCCGACAGCGTGCCCTCGAAGAACGACTGCTCGAAACCAAGGGTCAACTGGCCCAGGCCGTTTCGCAGAACGAGAAGCTTAGCTACACCTTGCGCGAGGCCCGCGAACACATCGCCGCGCTGCGCGACGAGGTCGACAAGCTGACCCAACCGCCGTCCGGCTACGGCGTCGTCGTCGGCAAGAACGACGACCAGACGATCGATGTGATGTCTGCCGGGCGCAAGATGCGCGTCGGTCTGCATCCCGACATCGATCACGAGACGTTGGAACTCGGCAGCGAGGTCGTCCTGAACGACAGCTTCAACGTAATCCTGGCCCGGCGCCCCGAAACGACTGGCGAGATCGTCACCGTCAAAGAGATCCTCGAAGACGGGATTCGTGCTGTCGTGGTCGGGCGGGCCGACGAAGAACGGGTCTGCGAGCTAGCCGACGCGGTGCGCGGCCGTCACCTGCGCAGCGGCGACTCGATGCTGCTCGACGTGCGCAGCAACCTGCTGCTTGAACATCTGCCGCGCGCCGAGGTCGAAGACCTGCTCCTCGAAGAAGTTCCCGACATCTCCTACACCGATATCGGCGGACTCGATACGCAGATCGAAGCGATCGCCGACGCGGTGGAACTTCCGTTTTTGTACGCCGAACTGTTCGCCGAGCATCAGCTGCCAGCGCCGAAGGGGATCCTGCTGTACGGCCCACCAGGTTGCGGCAAGACATTGATCGCCAAGGCGGTGGCCAATTCGCTGGCCAACAAGGTGGCCGAGCGCAACGGTGGCGAGAAGGGCCGCAGCTACTTCATCAACATCAAGGGCCCCGAGCTGCTGAACAAATACGTCGGCGAGACCGAACGGCAGATCCGTCTGGTCTTCGAGCGGGCCCGCGAGAAAAGCGAAGAGGGCTGGCCGGTCATCGTCTTCTTCGACGAGATGGATTCGATGTTCCGGACCCGCGGCTCGGGGATTTCGAGCGACATGGAATCCACCATCGTGCCGCAGCTGCTGGCCGAAATCGACGGCGTCGAAGGGTTGCGCAATGTCATCGTGATCGGGGCCACCAACCGCGAGGATCTGATCGACCCGGCGATCCTGCGCCCGGGACGACTCGATGTGAAGATCAAGATCGAACGTCCCAACGCCGACGCCGCCCGACAGATCTTCGCTCGGTATCTGACCGAGGAAATTCCGTTGTCCGGCGATGCCCCGATCGAGCAGATGATCGAGCGCACCGTCGACGAGATGTATCGCACCGACGAGGCCAACCAGTTCCTGGAGGTCACCTACCAGAACGGCGACAAGGAGGTCCTGTACTACAAGGACTTCTCGTCGGGAGCGATGATCGAAAACATCGTCCGCCGGGCCAAGAAGCTGGCAATCAAGCGAGTGATCGCCGGTGGAGCGCGCGGGGTGTCGGTTGTCGACTTGATCGATTCGATCCGCCAGGAGTTCCGCGAGCACGAGGACCTGCCGAACACCACCAACCCCGACGACTGGGCGCGGATCAGCGGCAAGAAGGGCGAGCGGATCGTGTTTATCCGCACGCTGGTCAAGGGCAAGACGACACCGGCTGCCGAGGGCGGCCGAGCGATCGAACGGACCGCCACCGGCCAGTACCTGTAAGGCGCGCTGCTCGGTAGGGTGCGGTGATGGCGATCGCCAAGGTCTGTGGGATCGAAACCGAATACGGCGTGCTCGTACGCGGCGACGACGTCAACCCCGTCAGCGCATCGTCGATCCTGATCAACTCCTACCTGGCGGCAACGCAGGGCCGAATCGGGTGGGATTTTGTTGACGAACAGCCCGGCACCGACGCCCGCGGCTTTCGCGTTGACGATCTGTTGGCGCCAACCGTGGAGACCAATCTGGTCAATGCCGTGCTGACCAACGGGGCTCGCTACTACGTCGACCACGCCCACCCGGAAATCAGTACACCGGAGTGCCGCACCGCGCTCGAGGTGGTGCGCTACGACCGGGCCGCCGAGGAGATCATCATCGCCAGCATGGTGGCTGCCAAGCGGGCCCTGCTCCCCGGCGCGGAAATTTTGTGCCACAAGAACAACTCCGACGGGAAGGGCAACAGCTACGGCTGTCACGAGAACTATCTGGTCGCCCGCGATCTGCCGTTTCAGCGCATCGTCCAACAGATCACCCCCCACTTCGTCACCCGCCAGGTGGTCATCGGCGCCGGCAAGGTGGGCTGCGAGCAAACCGGCCGGAACTCCTTCGACGTACCCTTCCAAATCAGCCAACGAGCCGACTTCTTCGAAGAACAGGTCGGCTTGGAAACGACGCTGAAACGTCCCATCGTCAACACCCGCGACGAGCCGCATTGCGACCCGACGAAGTACCGCCGGCTGCACGTGATTGTCGGCGACTCGAACATGAGCGAGGTGGCCACCTTCGTCAAGGTCGGGGCGACGGCGATCGTGCTGGCGATGATCGAAGACGACGCACTGGGCGATGATCTGCTGCTCGCCAATCCAGTCGGGGCGATCCGTCAGGTCAGCCACGATCCCTCGTTGCGTGCCACCGTGCTGCTGTCCAGCGGAAATCGGGCAACGGCGATGGAGATCCAGTGGAGCCTGCTCGAGCGGGCGCGCAAGTACGAACGCGCCCATGGCCTGGCAGCGGTGGATGAAGCGGTCGGCGCGGACGTGCTGCGCTGGTGGGAGCACATCCTGACCGGGTTGGAAACAAATCCGGACAGCGTGGCCGATGTCGTCGACTGGGTTGCCAAGCAACGGCTGGTCAACGCCTACCGGGATCGCCATGGCCTCGACCAGGCCGATGCCCGACTGAAGGCGATCGACCTGCAGTACCACGACATGCGCCCGGATCGCTGCCTGGCGCGCCGTGCGGGCCTGCGCACGCTGATCGACGCAGATGATGTGCGCACCGCCGAGCAGGAACCGCCGGAGACGACGCGGGCCTACTTCCGTGGGCGCTGCTTGGCCAAGTGGCCCAACAACGTCAGCGCCGCGAATTGGGACTCGATGGTCTTCGATATCGGCGACGAGCCGTTGCGCCGAGTGCCGATGATGGAACCGCTGCGCGGTACCAAAGACGTGGTCGGCGCAGTGATCGATGGCGCCGAGAGCGCCGCCGACCTGCTTGTTGCCCTCGGCGCAAGCGGGACCTCCCACTAGGGTGATGTTCAAGGGAGCAGCGATGTCCGAGAAGATCCAACGACAAAAGACCACCACATCGAAAGCCGACGAGATCGCCCAGGAGTCCACTGCGGTGGCCGCCTCCGGCGACAAACTGAAGGCTGATATCGATGATCTACTCGACGAGATCGACGACGTGCTGGAAACCAACGCCGAAGACTTCGTCAAGTCCTACGTACAAAAGGGCGGGCAGTAACACGTGGCGATGCCGATCTTTCATCCCGGCGACGATCCGGGGAGCAGCTTTCCCGAACTGCTCCGGCGCACCTTCGGCGACGCGCCAGCTGCCGCACGCGGCGACCTCGACGTCCCCCATGCCACCACGTGCGTCGCCCTGCGGTTTCACGACGGGGTCGTCATGGCCGGCGATCGGCGGGCGACCAGTGGCAACTTGATCAGCCACCGCGGCATGGAAAAAGTGGTCCAGGCCGACAAGTACAGCGGTGTCGCCATCGCCGGGGCCGCTGGTCCGGCCATGGAAATGATCAAGCTGTTCCAGTTGCAGCTCGAACACTACGAAAAGGTCGAGGGCACCTCGCTCAGCCTGGAAGGCAAAGCCAACCAACTCTCCACGATGGTCCGCTCCAATCTTCCAGCAGCGATGCAGGGGATGGTCGTCGTCCCGATCTTCGCCGGGTACGACCTGCGCCGCCAGACCGGTCGGCTGTGGACCTTCGATGTCACCGGCGGTCGCTATGAGGAACAGGAATATGTCGCCACGGGGTCGGGCAGCTTGCACGCCTCGACGGTGATCAAGGTGGCCTATCGGCCCGGGCAGGACCGTGAGTCCGGGGTTCGCCTGGTCTGTCGGGCGCTGTGGGAGGCGGCCGATGCCGACTCTGCCACCGGCGGTCCCGACGCGCTGCGCGGCATCTACCCGGTGGTCGCCACGATCACCGCCAAAGGCTGGCAACGACTCGACGACAGCGAACTCGCCGGGGTCTTCGAATCGATCGTCGATGAGGTGCGCGTCCGATGAACATGCCGTACTACGTCGCCCCTGAACAGGTGATGAAAGACCGCGCCGACTACGCCCGCAAGGGCATCGCCCGCGGTCGGGCGATGGTGGGGCTGCGCTACGACCACGGGATCGCCCTGGTCGCTGAAAACCCCAGCGACACACTGCGCAAACTTGCCGAGATCTACGACCGGATCGCGTTTGGCGGTGTCGGCCGGTACAACGAGTTCGACCAATTGCGGGTCGCCGGGATCCGCGCTGCCGACTTGAAAGGCTTTCAATACAGCCGCGACGACGTCGACGCGCGCAGCTTGGCTAACCAGTACTCGCAAATTCTGGGACAGATCTTCACCCACGAAATGAAGCCGCTGGAGGTCGAGATTTTGGTTGCCGAGGTTGGCTACGAACCCGACGGCGATCAGATGTTCCACATCCTGTACGACGGTCAGGTCCACGACCTGCACCAGTTCAGCGTGTTGGGTGGCGATGCCGACGCGATCGACGCGCGGATGAAGGACACCTATGTCGAGGGGCTGTCGATGGCCGACGCTCTGCGCATCGCCCGCGCCGCGTTGGCCGGGGATCGCCACTTGTCGGCCACCGACTTGGAGGTCGCCGTCCTTTCGCGCACGAACGGTCGGCGTTGCTTCTTGCGGCTCAGCGAGGTCGAGGTTGCCGAGATGCTCGGCGAGAACGTCGAAGACACGCACACAGCGCAGCAGATCGCCGCGGCGATCGAAGACACGGTGATTGCCCAGGCACCCGAGGCACCGCCAGCGCCCTGACCGGCAGACTGCGCGATACGGTGCCGTCATGGAGCGGCGTATCTACGGGCTCGAAAACGAATATGGCGTCACCTGCACGTTGCGTGGTCAGCGGCGGCTGAGCCCCGACGAGGTCGCCCGCTACCTGTTTCGCCGTGTGGTCAGTTGGGGTCGAAGCAGCAACGTGTTTTTGCAGAACGGGGCGCGGCTGTACCTCGACGTCGGCTCGCATCCGGAATACGCGACCCCCGAATGTGACAGTGTCTACGACGTTGTCGTTCACGACAAGGCCGGCGAACGGATCTTGGAAAGCCTGCTCGAGTCGGCCGAGGCGCGGCTGCGCGAGGAGGGTATTCGCGGCACGATCTACTTGTTTAAGAACAACACCGATTCGGCTGGGAACAGCTACGGCTGTCACGAGAACTACTTGACCAGCCGCACGGATGATTTGGCGCACTACGCCGAGGTGCTGATCCCATTCCTGGTCAGCCGGCAGATCTACACCGGTTCGGGCAAGGTGCTACAGACGGCGCGCGGCCCGCTGTATTCGATCGCCCAACGTGCCGAGCACATCTGGGAAGGCGTGTCCAGCGCGACAACGCGCAGCCGGCCGATCATCAACACCCGCGACGAACCACACGCCGACGCCGAGAAGTACCGCCGGCTGCATGTCATCGTCGGCGACTCGAACATGAGCGAGTACACCACGTTTGTCAAGGTTGGCGCGGCGGCTTGCATGTTGCGGATGCTCGAGGATCCGGGGGTGGTGCTTCGCGACATGACCTTGGAAAATCCGATCCGGGCGATTCGCGACATCAGTCACGACATGACGTGCAGGCGCACCATCCGTTTGAGCAACGGCCGCGAGGTGAGCGCTCTGGACATCCAGCGCGAGTACCTCGATCGCGCCCTGCGCTATGCCGACACCAAAGGATTCCCGCCACTCGAACAACGCGCCCTAGAGATGTGGGAGCACTGCGTGACGGGGCTGGAGAACGATCCGATGAAGCTCGATCGGGAGATCGACTGGGTGATCAAGTATCGCCTGATCGATGCATTCCGCGCCCGCCACGGACTGAGTCTCGGCGACCCCCGCGTTCAGCTGTTGGATCTGCAATATCACGACATCAGCCGGACCCGTAGCCCGTTCTACAAGCTTCAGGATCGGGGCATGATCGAACGTGTCTGCACCGACACCGACATCGATACCGCGGTTGATACGCCACCACAAAACACCCGCGCTCGTCTGCGCGGCGAGTTCATCCGCCAGGCCAAAGAACACAAGCGCGACTACACGGTGGATTGGGTGCACCTGAAGCTCAACGATCAAGCCCAGCGCACGGTGTTGTGCAAGGACCCGTTCCGCAGCCGCGACGAGCGCGTCGAAAAATTGATCGCCTCGCTGTAGATCAACCGGTCCCCACCCACTTGTAGCCTGACCAACGATGACCGACGCCTCGACCGACGACTCGATCGAGTCCGCCGACGTTCTCGCCAACGCTGACGACGAAACACCGGAAGCGCCGTCAGCCCGCAAACGACGAATCCATCCGGTGGTCGAGTGGGGCCTCGTCGTCGGTGTTGCCTTGCTGGCCGCATTGCTGATTCGCACCTTTGTCGTTCAGCAGTTCCAGGTCAGTGGGACCTCGATGATCAGCACGCTGCACGGCGGCGATCGGGTGTTGGTCAACAAGTTGAGCTATCGCCTGCACGACCCACGACGCGGCGACGTGGTTGTCCTGAAAACCATCGAAGGCGCTGGCGAGCGCGATCTGATCAAGCGTGTCATCGGTCTGCCCGGCGAAACGATCGAGTATCGCGACTGCCAGATGTACATCGATGGCCGCCTTTTGGAGGAGCCGTACCTTGACCCCCGGGTGGTGACCGCCACCGCGTGCGGGGGCCCGGTCGCACCAACGGTGATCGAAGCGAACAAGGTGTTCGTGATGGGTGACAACCGGGGCGGCTCGCGCGACAGCCGATCGCTCGGTCAGATCAAGTTTGGCGATCTGCTCGGGCGGGCGTTCGTGGTGATCTGGCCGTCGAGCGACTGGCAGTGGCTCTAGTCGGCGCGCTGCGCCTCGACCATCCGCTCCGGCCAATCGCTGTACACCCCATCGAGGCCCATCCGCAGGCCGGCCGTCAGGATCCGCGGTTCTTGCATATCCCAGCCAAAGGCGTAGCGATTGAAGCGGTGCAGCAGCGCAACCAGTCCGCCGTTCCAGTCGGTGTGGTGCATGTTCAGGCAATCGATCCCAGCTTGATACAGATCAGCGGCGCGCCGTTCCGGGCCTTCCTTGATCAGCCGCAAGCGGGTTGAGTCGACCAATTTGGCGCCCTGCCCGCGCAGCGGCAGCAAGACGTCGATCGTGGGCGAACACAGCCACAGCTTGGTGATCATCTGCGGAGCCGCCTCGGCGGTGACATCGATGACCGGTTGACCGGACGCGGGGTCCTTCAGATCGAGCGACAGGTGATAGTCGTCACCGCAGTGCTCGTACAACTCGGCCAAGGTTGGAATGTAGGACGGGAGTTCGTCGCGGCGCATCTCGGCGATGCGTCGCTGCCGGCCGAGTCGACCGACTTTGACCTGACCGTCGTGGTCCAGCACAGGAACCCCATCGGCGGTCAGCCACACATCGCTCTCCAGGCCGGTGGCGCCCAGTCGGAGGCCGAGCGCGAAGCTCTCCACGGTGTTTTCCGGGGCGTGGGCACGAGCGCCGCGGTGGCCGAACGTGATCGGGTCGGCGAGCAGCGATGGAAGCCGTTGTTGCACGATTCCAGTCTGTCAGCACCGTGCTGGCGGTGCGCGACGCCCTGGCACTCGTAGAATCCGGGCCATGTTCAATCTGAGCGGCAGCGAATTGATCTTTCTGCTGCTCATGGCCCTCGTTGTGCTTGGCCCCGAGAAGCTGCCGGAGGCGATCCGCAAGTTCACCAAGACCTACTCGGAGTTCAAGAAGGTCACCACCGGGTTTCAGACCGAGTTGAAGACGGCGATGGAAGAACCGATGCGCGAGATGCGCGAAACCGCCGAGGCGATCCGCAAAGGCGTCGACATCGACGGACTGAGCAGCGCAATCCGCAACGTCGGGACCACCCCAGATCCACCGCCGAGCAGCGAGCCGGTCAGCGACGAATGAGGTTTCCAGGAAAGAGCACGCGTCCGACGCTGAAGACGCCGGACGATCGGATGACGCTGACCCAGCACCTGGCAGAACTGCGCGCCAGAATCATCCGCTCGTTGTTGGCCATCGTCGTGGGGCTCATCGTGGTGCTGGCGGTGTACGACCCGGTACTGCGATTCCTGCTGCGCCCATACAACCGCCTGTGTACTCGGCGCGGTGCGCAGTTCTGCGTCGCCCAGCTGCAATCGCTCGGCCCGCTCGAGGCATTCTCGACCCGTCTGTCGATCGCCACCTATGGCGGGATCATCCTCGCCCTGCCGGTGCTGATGTGGCAGATCTGGCGATTTATCGTCCCTGCGTTGCACGCCAAGGAGAAGCGCTACGCGGTGCCGTTCGTCCTGTGCAGCGTGCTGCTGTTCCTCCTCGGCGGACTGATCGCCTACTGGACCCTGGATAAGGCACTCGAATTTCTGATCTCGTGGGGCGGCTCCGAGGTTCGCGCCAATTTCCAGGTCAGCAAATACATCAGCCTCGTCGGTCTGATGATCGCCGCCTTCGGGATCGCCTTCGAATTCCCTGTGTTGCTGGTCTTCCTGCAACTCGTCGGCGTCCTGACCCCGCAGACGCTGCTGAAGGGCTGGCGATACGCGATCATGATCATCTTCGTCATCGCCGCGGTGATCACCCCCAGCGGCGACCCGTACTCGATGATGGCGCTCGCCGCGCCGATGACCCTGTTCTACTTGCTCTCGGTGGTCATCGGGTTGCTCTTCCAGCGTCGCAAACGCGCCGCGACGCCGTCCTAAGGCCGTGAACCCTCCTCGCGTTGACCTGGTCGGGCGCTATGGATTCAACCTCGACGGATTTCAGGTCGCTGCGCTCGATGCGTGGGATCGCGGCGAGTCGGTGCTGGTGGCCGCGCCCACAGGAAGCGGCAAGACCGTGGTGGCCGAATACGCGATCGACGTTGCCCTGCGCGGCGGACGTCGCGCCTTCTACACCGCACCAATCAAGGCGCTCTCCAACCAGAAATATCACGACCTCGCCGACCGCCTGGGCGCCGACCGGGTTGGTCTGCTGACTGGCGACAACGCAATCAATGGCGATGCCGAGGTGGTGGTGATGACCACCGAAGTACTGCGCAACATGATCTACGCCCACAGCCGTTCGCTCGATGATCTGGATGTGGTCGTGCTTGACGAGGTCCACTTTCTGCAGGATGCCTATCGCGGTCCCGTGTGGGAGGAAGTGATCATCCATCTGCCTGCCCATGTCCGACTCGTGTGCCTATCGGCCACCGTCAGCAATGCGCGGGAGTTCGCCGCGTGGGTCTCGACCGTGCGCGGTCCGACCGCGGCGATCGTCGAGGACCGCCGCCCGGTCACATTGGACAACCTGTACATGATCGGCGATCGCACTCACGACCGTCTTCATGTCCTGCCGACGTTGGTCAACGGTCGACCGAACCAGGATGCGGTGCGTATCGATGGCGAAGCAGCGCGTCCGAAACGTGGCGGCGGACGGACCACGAAGTCGCGACGCAAGCTGTACACGCCATGGCGGATCGACGTGATCGAGTACCTGGAACAGCGCTCGATGCTGCCGGCGATCTTCTTCATCTTCAGCCGCAATCAGTGCAACGAAGCCGCCGGAGCCGTGCTCGACGCCGGTTTCCACCTGACTTCGGCCGAGGAACGTCAGCGGATTCAGATCATCGCCGAGCAGCGGCTCGACATGTTGGACGACGACGACCTGGACGTACTTGGCTACGCGCGGTTCATCTCCCAGCTCTTGGCCGGTGTTGCCGCTCACCATGCCGGGATGGTCACCCCGTTCAAAGAGGTCGTCGAAGCGTGCTTTGCCGAGGGCCTGGTCAAGGTGGTGTTTGCCACCGAAACGCTTGCCGTGGGGATCAACATGCCAGCCAAGACCGTGGTGATCGACAAGCTGACCAAGTTCACCGGCGACCATCACAGCTTCCTCAGCCCCGGTGAGTACACCCAGCTGACCGGGCGGGCCGGTCGGCGCGGCCTGGACGAGCAGGGATACGCGATCGTGTTGTGGAGCCCGTTCGTGCCCTTCGAGCAGGTCGCGTTGTTGGCGTCGAGCCGCACGTTTCATCTCAACTCGGCCTTCCGTCCTACCTACAACATGGCCGCCAACCTGGTCCGCACCTACACGCGCGAGCAGGCCCATCACCTGCTGAACCTGTCGTTCGCCCAGTACCAGGGGGACCGCGAGTTGGTGACGCTGGAGGCTCGATTGAACGGCGGATGGCAGCGCGCGCTGAACTCCGCCAGCAGGCGACCAGCCCCTTCGGGGACCTCGATGAATTCCGTTCAGCGCAGGCCGCGCCAGACCTGACCTGGCGTGGCGCACTGGACGCGGTGGGTAAGGCGCTGGTCGCCCTGCGACCCGGCGACGTGATCTATGCCCAGAAGGGCAAGTTCGTCGGGCGTGTTGCGGTGCTCTCCACCGCGTGGCGCAAAGGCGCCCTGCGGGTCACCGGGGTGACGGCGAAGGGCGCGCTGATGCACTTCGTCAGCGACGATTTCGTCGTTGCGCCGCGAGCGATCGCGACGATCGAACTTCCGGATGGGTTCGCCCCACAACACGCCGAGTATCAGCGTGCCGTCGGTCAGCGCCTGGCTGCGGTTGGCGGGTCAGCGCCGACGGACCCGGCCCGGGTCGGCACGCACCGACCGACTGCGTTCGACGGACCCGCAGCCGCGCAGGTCCAGGCACATCCCGTCCAGGCCGACCCCGACTTGGACAGCCGCTTAAAGGCGGCCACCCAAGCCGATCGGCTCGACCGCGAGATCGACGAACTACGCCGCCGAGTGCGCGGCCGCAGCCAATCCATCTCTCGTGACTTCGACCGGGTCTTCGATCTCTTGCAGCGCTGGGGATACGTCGAAGGCTGGGCGCTCACCGAAGCGGGAGAAATGCTGGCCAAGACGTTCCACGAAAGCGACCTGTTGATCACCGAATGCATCCGACGCGGCCTGCTCGACGGTTTGGGGCCCGACGCCCTGGCTGGCATGGTGTCCGTGTTCGTCTACGAACACCGCAGCCCGGACGACCCGCCGCCACCGTGGTTTCCCAATGCCGATGTCCGGCGTCGGTGGAAGGAGATCGCTGCGGTCAGCTACGAATTGCAGGGAGCCGAGGAGTCAGCCGGACTGAATGTCCACCGGCCCCCGGACCCAACATTTCTGGCTGTGGCCTTTGCCTGGGCGGCGGGTGAAGGCTTCGCCGAGGTCGTCGGTCCGGAGGAATTGTCCGGCGGTGACTTCGTGCGCACCGTCAAACAGCTGATTGACCTGCTTCGCCAGATCGCCTTGGTCGCTCCGCTGGCCGCGACGCGGCGCAGCGCCAACCAGGCATCCGAGGCGTTGTTTCGTGGCGTGGTCGCAGCATCGGCGGCGGTTGAGGTGGAGGTCTGATGACGATCGGCAAGGGCACGGCATGGGGCCAGCCGGCCGAGGTACCAAACTCAATTCGCGTCGTTCCCTCCGACCGCGCCGCGCACTCCTGGGTGACCGAGCACCGTCAGCAAGGGAAGCCGATCACCGACCTGGGCATCTCCGGCGGCGATCTGGCACGCACCGCGGGCGGGGGAGTATCGGGGCGGTTTCCCGGCACGGCGGTGTATGCGCCGTTCGATGCGTTGCGTGTCGTGTTGGATGGCCAGCTGACGACCTGGGCGGTCGCCCACGTCATCGCCCGCCGATCGTGGCTCTCCGGCGAGCTGCTGATGGCGATGAACGCCCAGTTCTTTGGCGAGTACGACGTCGCCCCACGAGCCCACCCGAATGATGGTCTGGTCGACGTCTTGCGCGTGGCGGGCGGGATGTCAGCGCGTGCCCGTCTGGCGGCGCGGGGGAGAGCACGCCATGGCGGACACCTCCCTCACCCCGATTTGACGATGATGAGGCGGGCGGCGGTGACGACGACGTTCACTCGACCGTTGGTGGTGTGGGTCGATGGCGAACGGATTGGTACGGCGACGTCCCTGGAGGTCACCGTCGAGCCCGACGCGTTTCACGCCTACGTCTGACCGTGGCACAAGGTGGACACCCACACGTCGACCGTGACGGTTGAGATCGGCTCGTGGCGGATGCCGCGTTGCCAGTTCAGTGGTGTCATCCGGATCAGCTCGCGCTGGGTACGGTCGTCGAGCGTCAGCGTGTAGCTCACCCGCCGCGCCCCCAGGACGGGTGCTTGTTCGCGTCGCTCCGCTCGCGATGCCGCCCCTGGACGGGTGCCCCGTTCGCTGAGCAGCTCGCCTAGGTGATCACTGGCCGGCGTGACCGTGACCGCCGCGCCGCGCTGGCGCAGAATCCGCTGAAACTCGCTGATCGGTCGCGGCGCAAAGACCGAGGTGACGACATCGACGGACCGATCGAGCACCGGGAGCCGATAAGCCGAGCCGACGACGTAGTGGCCGTCGTGGTCCTGCCCAGCGGCCAGGCGCACGCCGCTCTTGGCCACGTCCAGACCGAACCGGATGGCGTTGCTGCCCACGGCAGCCAGGGCGCGGGTGTAGTAGCCCTCACCGCAGCCAACGTCGAACACGACCGCATCGTCTGTCGGTCCACCGGTGAGCACCGCATCAACCGCATCGCACAGCGCGTCGGCGATCGGTGCGTAGTGGCCGGCGTCCAGAAACCGGCGGCGGGAGCGCAGCGACTCCTCGTCGTCGCCGGGCTGGCGCTGGCGGGCCAGGCGTCCGCCGACGAGAAGGTTCAGATAGCCCTGACGGGCGACATCGAAGTTGTGTCCGCCGGGGCAGCGCACCACCTCATCCGGCTTGTCCAGTGCCTGACCACAGACTGGGCAAGCCAGGACGCCAGCGGGGAAGCTGGCCGATGGGCGGAAACTCACGCGGCCAGTATGGTCAGGAGATGAGTCCGCGCACTGCACACGCCATGGATGCCTGGATCCTCGATGAGTCCCCGGGCCACTATCGCTGGGGACAGATCGAGCTTCCCGAGCTGGCCGCCGACGGGGTCCGCGTCCGAGTCGTGGCCAGCGCGTTGAACCATATGGACCTGTGGGTGACTCGCGGCGCACCCAAGCCGCCGCTGCCGCACGTGCCGGGATGCGACGTCGCCGGGATCGTCGAGGCGGTCGGCGCCGATGTCAGCGGGATCGCCGTCGGCGATGAGGTGGTGATCAACCCGGCCGTCTCCCCACAGGCGGACATCGACGCGTTGGGTAACGACAGCCCGCTTGGCCCTGGCCTGATGATCTATGGGGAACACTGCTGGGGCGGCCACGCAACGTTCGCCGACGCGCCAGCGCGCAACATCCGCCCACGACCGGCAGGCCGCTCATGGCAGGAATGCGCCGCCTATCCATTGGCCTACCTGACGGCCTATCGGATGCTCCGCCGAGCACGGCTGGCCGCTGGTCAAACGGTGCTGGCCGTGGGCATCGGATCTGGAGTGTCGTGCGCCGCGTTGGCGATTGCCAGGCATCTGGGCGCCGAGGTGATCGCCACCAGCCGCAGCGAAGAGAAGCGCGACCAAGCACGACGAATGGGGGCGAGCCACGCCGTCGATAGCACAGCGGCGAAATGGGGCGTCCAGGCCGACATCGTCATCGAAAGCGTCGGTCCGGCGACGTGGGAGCAATCGATGCGTTCGCTGAAGCCGGGTGGCCGTCTGGTGGTCTGCGGCGGCACGTCGGGCAACGACGTCACGATCAGCCTGCCGCGGCTGTTCTTCAAGCAGTACGAGATCATCGGCTCGACGATGGGCAGCTACGCCGAGTTTGACGAGGTGACGGCGCTGGTCGCCGATGGGCTCGATGTCTTCATCGATCAGGTCATCGCCCTCGACCACTATCCGGCGGCGTTGCACCGCCTGGAACAGGGCGAGCAGTTGGGCAAGATCGTGCTCGATCACGGGGTGCAGCGATGAACGTCGCCGAACTGAAACAGCGCGCCGCCCAGCGGGTAGCTGACCTGGCTGGCGATCTGATCGATATCAGCCGCCAGATCCACGCCAATCCTGAGCTGAACTTCGAAGAGCACGACGCGCATGCCCTGCTGACCGAGGCGCTGAACGACCTCGGCGGACCGAACATCGCCGTCACCCGATCGGCCTACGGCGTCGACACAGCGTTCGATGCGGTCAGTGGGACCGTGGATGGGCCGACCATCGCCGTGCTCTGCGAATACGACGCCCTGCCGGGGATCGGCCACGCTTGCGGGCACAACATCATCGCCGCCGCTGGACTGGGTGCAGGGCTGGCCGCGGCGGCGGTTGCTGGCGAGGCAGGGGGCCGGATCCGAATCATCGGCACCCCGGCCGAGGAGGGCGGCGGGGGCAAGATTGTGATCGCCCGCCAGGGTGCCTTCCAGGGGGTCGACGCGGCGATGATGATCCACCCCGCCGATGCCGATCTGATCCGGATGGACACGATCGCCCTGCAACAGATGTCGCTTCGTTACCAGGGCCGCGCTGCGCACGCCGCAGCCGCCCCCTGGGAGGGGCGCAACGCCCTGGATGCCGCGGTGCTGGGATACATGAACGTGGCCGCCCTGCGCCAGCACATTCGCCCCACCGAGCGCGTCCACGGTGTCATTCGCCGGGGCGGCGACAAAGCCAACATTGTGCCAGCCGAGACCGAGATGGAGTGGATCGTCCGCTCGCCGACGATCGCCTCGCTCGAACCGCTGAAACAGCGTGTTACCGCCTGTCTCGAGGCGGCCGCAACCGCCTGCGGATGTACGTCGCATCTGGACTGGGACCCGGTCACCTACGCCGACATGTTGGACAACGGGCCGATGGTCGCCAGCTATGTAGCCAACGCCGCCGATGTGGGTCGCACCGTGGCTGATCCAGCGGTGATCGGCAAGCCGGTGGTGGGCAGCACCGATATGGGCAACGTCAGCTATCTGGTGCCATCGATCCATCCGATGATCAAGGTTGCCGACGAGGGCGTAGCGATCCACACCGTCGACTTCGCCGACTTCGCCGGCGGCGAGGCCGGCGATCGGGCGGTGATCGACGGCGCTGTCGCGATGGCGATGACCGTGATCGATCTGTGGACCGACACGGCGCTGCTCAGCGCGACGAAGGACGCGTTTCTGGCCACTAATCGCAACGTCGACGTGTTGGGTTAGCGGAACGAGCAGCACCGATCTGCGGTATCCCTCCCTCGCTTGGACCGGGACCGTAGAATCGCCCCCTGTGACGGTCTACGTCCCCGAAGAGTTCACCGCCCCGGAGGCCGATGTCCTCCGTCGCTACTTCTCGAACCTCGACGGCCCCGTTTTTGCCCTGGTCAACCTCCCCGAGGTCGTCAAAGGGGCCCTGTTCGCCCGCTACAGCCGCAGCTCGAAGAGCTTGCGGCGGCTATTTATCGACGAATTTGTCGGCGAACTGGACATCAGCGGCGACCAAACGGTCGACGCCACGATCGGACTGGAACGGGCCGAAGAGCTGTACGAGAAGGTCTTCTATGAATACGGCGATGACTCCGTCGCCCAGCTCGGCGGCGTGCACCTGGCCTGTGAACAGGCCTCCAATCTGTTGACCAAGGTGCTCGAATGGGGCCGGCTGATGAGCTACCTCGAACAGAGCACTCGCTACATCAGCTATGACGCCCGACTCGGCGGGCGGTACCGCTTCTACCGTGACCCAGCGATCCTGTCGAGCCGCTTCGGCACCCGCTACGTGGGCGACATGGACCGAATGTTCGACGCCTACAGCATGATGGTCAACCGGGTCACCGACCATGTCCGCGCCACCGTGCGCCGCGATCCCGCCGATAGCGACTTCGTCTTTCGCCAGGCCACCCGGGCAAAGGCCCTCGACGCTGTGCGTGGCGTGCTGCCGGCGGCGTCCTTGTCGAATGTCGGCATCTATGGCAGCGGGCAAGCATTCGAGGCGCTGCTCCTGCGGATGCGCGCTCACCCGTTGCCCGAAGCACGGCATTACGCCGACCTGATGTTGCACGAGCTGCGCAAGGTGATCCCCAGCTTCCTGCGGCGAGTCGATGTGGCCGACCGCGGAGGACGCTGGTCGACGTATCTCGCCGATACCCAGCGAAACACCGGCGCGCTGGTCGAGTCGCTGTTCGGTGGGGTGCCCGTGGAGACCGCCGACTCGGTGACCTTGGTGGATTTCGATCCCGACGCAGAAGACAAGCTGATCGCCGCGCTCTGCTATCCGCATCTGCAGCTACCCGAGTCGCAGATCATCGAGCGGGTCCGCGGCTTGTCGTTCGACGACCGTGCCGCACTGTTGCGGGCGTATGTCGGTGACCGCGAAAACCGACGGCACAAGCCGGGCCGGGCGTTCGAGCGCAGCGGTTACCGCTTCGACGTGCTCAGCGATTACGGCTCGTTCCGCGATCTGCAACGCCACCGGATGCTGACCATCGAATGGCAGTCGCTGACCCCGAACCATGGCTATGCACGTCCCGAGTTGGTCGACGAGGCCGGGCTGACCGACATTTTCGACGACTCGATGGCCCGTTCGGCGGCCCTCTTCGATGCCTTGAAGTCCGACTTTCCTGCGCAGGCCGGCTACGCCGTTTCGATGGCCTACCGGCTGCGGTACTCGATGCAGTTCAACGCCCGCGAGGCGATCCACTTGCTAGAGCTCCGCTCGGCGCCGCAGGGCCATCCGGCGTATCGACGTGTTGCGTTGGAGATGCATCGCCAGATCGCCGAGGTCGCCGGACACCGGGCGATCGCCGCAGCGATGACCCACATGACCACCGAAGCACCCGAGTTGGAACGTCTCGCTGCCGAGCGCCGCGCCGAGGCTCGACGGCAGTCCACCTGACGACGTGACGCGCGACACAGCGCAGAAGTCCGGCGCGGCGCGGGGAATCACGTATGCTGCCCGCCGCGTGACCGGTCGGTGACCGAGCTACGCCGCGACCGAGACGGCAACGAACGAGGAACCCAAGAGTGGCAGACGACGAGGACATCGAAATCGAGGAAACCTTTGACGGCGACGACGTCGAAGCCGAACCGGACGAGATCGATGCCGATGAGCTCGACGACGACGAACTCGAGGCAGACGATGTTGACGATTTCAGCGAAGACGATGATGTCGTCGATGACGAGGAGGACGATGAGGAGGCTGCGGCGAGCAGCGGGCCGAAGCGTCGTTCCGTGCCGAAGGACGACGAAGAGGACGACGACGATGATCTTTCGTCGCCCGACGACGTCGAAGCCGACCTCGACACCATCCTGAAGGATCGCCTGGTCACCGCCGAGGAAGAGGACGACGAGGACGAAGAGGAACCCGAGGAGCGCGGCGACCCCGGCGACCGGTTACAGCCCAAACGCGCCGACGAGCAACTCTGCCCGAGCTGCTTCCTTCTGGTTCGTCAGAGCGCGCCGATGTGTCCGGTGGGCGACGACGAGTGCCCGCTGTTCAGCTAGACGATTGACGATGATCGAAGCGGTCCGCTCAGCGGCGGCGGCCGATGTCGACGAGCTTCGCCGATTGGAGGACCGGGCGAGAACCGCGCTGATCGACCAGCGCGGCGGCAGCGCGGTCCTTGATGAGCTGCCGCCGATCGATTGGCGTTCGGCGCTCGGTGAGGTGGTCGTGGCGACGATCGACGACGTTGTCGTCGGCTATCTCCATCTGACGATCGACCAACGTACGGCGACGGTGGCGTCCGTCTATGTCGACCCCCAGGCTCGCGAAGTCGGACTGGGCGACGAGATGTTGACCGTTGCCTTCGAGCGCGCCCGTCAGGCTGGCTGCGATGTGCTCGAGGGTTGGTCGCTCCCTGGGGACCGTTCGACGAAGAACTTGTATGAGCGAGCCGGGGTCGTGGCCCGCAAGATCATCGTCAGCCGTCGGCTCAGCGACCCTTCCACTGCGGAGCGCGCTTTTCAATAAACGCGGTCAAGCCCTCCGCAGTGTCTTGCGACTTGGTCACCTCGGCGAAACGCTGGTTGGTGAGCTTGCGCAGCGCCTCCTCGTCCGACTCCGAAGCACGGGAAACGATTTCGCGGCTGGCCCACACGGCGAGTGGTGCGTTGGCGCAGACCTTGGCGGCGAGCTCGCGTGCCACCTGCTCGGCTTCCCCAGGGGCGACGAGACGGTTGATCATGCCTAAGGAGTAGGCCCGCTCGGCTGACAACGGTTCGCCGGTCAGAATCGCTTCCATCGCCGTGGTTTTGCCCAGCGCCCAGGTCAACCGGTAGATCCCGCCCGCGGCGGCGATCAGGTTGCGCTTGACCTCGGCCAGACCGAACGCACTGCGCGTCGTGGCCACGATCATGTCGCAGGCCAAGGCGATTTCGCAGCCGCCGGCGGTCGCAAGTCCGTCGATCGCGGCGATCACCGGCTTGCGTCGCTCGCGGAAGGCAAAGCCAGCGAAGCCACCACGCTCGGTATTCACGCCGGCCATCTGCCCGGCGCTGATCGCCTTCAGGTCGGCACCAGCGCAAAACACCGGGTTGGTCTGGCCGTCGGTGTTGGCGCGCAGCACACCGACCCACACGTTGGGGTCGTCCTCGAACTGGTCGATGGCGGATTCCATCGCTTCGGCGACCCCAGGATTGACCGCGTTGCGTGCTTCCGGGCGGTTCAGCGTGATGATCGCCAGGTTGCCCTCGGCGTGATAGGTAACGAGTTCGGACATCTGCCCGACTGTATTCAGCTGCTCGCTACTCGGCGCTATCGACCTGCTTGGGTGCCGGGCCAGCCGTCTTGGCGCGGTCCGGACGAGCGTTTGCCGGACGGGTCGGGCGCAGCGGCTTCGGCGCAGCCGCGCCCTCGGCAACCTCGATCCCGAAGACTGCAGCCACCTGTGGCAGCAGCGGGCCGAGGCGCTTGACCGTGGCGGTCAGCTCGTCGTTGATCTGGCGCGGCGGGGCGGTGGCAACAACCGCGGCGCGAATCGGGGCGAAGGCCGCGGCCTCGAGCACGGCGACCCAACGATCGGGCAGCGCGTCCAGTTCGAGACTGGCGTTGGCTGCTTCGGTCAACTTGGTCGCCAGTTCGGCCGGGAAGCGGATCCCGGCCTTTGGCGGCTGCGACGACAACTTCAGGGCGCGAACGATACGACCGACGCCGATCGCCGCGTCGATGTCGCCGAACCACAAGTTCAGCTCGGTCTCCTGTTTGGTGACCAGGGCCTCCTTCAACTGGCTGGCCAGTTGGCGGGTCGTCTCGTCGCGGGCGACCATCGGATCGTCCGCACCGGCAACCACGCTACGCAGGTCGCGGAGATCCAACTCATCAAGATCGCGCTTGGCGGCGTCGGCGCGGTCGAGCCACTCGGCGACTCGCAAACGGGGGAGCAGCTGCTCGGCCATCGAGATCAGCCCGGCGTCGGGCACCGTTTCTTTCCCCTCGGCCTTCAGTTGGGCGTTCTGTTCCTTGATCGCGGCGCGCACCGCGGGGATCCCACCCTGCAGGGCGCGTTCAGCCACCGGCCGTTGCGCAGCATCCAGCTCGGCAAGCACGGCGTTGCGATGCACGCGCCCCGGCTTGAGGCGCTTCGCCTTGGGTCGCTGGGGGAGCTCGGGCGGGGCGTTGAACGACGGACGTCCAGAACGCTGACCACCGAACTCGCGCCGCGGCGCCCCTTCGTCGGCGGCGCCACGACGATGCGGGTCGCCCCGCCGCTCGCCGCCGCGCCCATCGCGTCCTCCAGGGCCCGCACCACGCCCGCCATCGCGGCGATTGTCGCCGTCGCGGCGCGGCGGACGATCACGTCGCTCGCCGCGATCCCCGCGATCGCTGCGCTCACCTCGGCCGCGCTTGGCCAACTGTTGGGTGACCGCTTCGAATGGCTTGTCGCTCGGCAGAATCTGCAGCAGACCATCCTTGGCGCCGCGCTGCTTGGGATCGGTGACCGACAACACGGTGATGCCGTCGAGTTCGAATTCGGCGTCGGCTTTGTACACACCGCCGACCTTCGCATCGCTGGGCACGATGCCGCTGTCGACGACTCCCTTCGGCTCGCGTGCTCCGGCGGCGCGCCACGTCCACGACCCATCGGGGCGCGCACTGGTCAGCTCAATATCGATCCTGCGGGACATAGTGACGAATACGGTATCTGGTTGGAGGTCAACGCTCCACGCCGACACCAACTCATCGACCTGCTCGCTACGGTAATCGGGTGCCGATTTATGCGCTTGGCGAGCTGCAGCCGACCATCCACCCAACCGCGTTCATTCATCCAGACGCGATCGTCATCGGCGATGTGCGGATTGGCGCACAGTCCAGCGTGTGGCCCGGTGCCGTGCTGCGCGGTGACATCGCCTCGATCACGATCGGCGAACGGACGAGCATCCAAGACAACTGTGTGATCCACACCACGCCCCCGTACCCCACCACTGTCGGTAACGACTGCGTGGTTGGCCACATCGTCCACCTCGAAGGCTGCACGATTGGCAACGGTGTGCTGATCGGGAATGCGTCGATGGTGCTGCACAACGTCAACGTCGGCGACGGGGCCACGATCGCCGCCAATGCCGTCGTGTTGAACAACACCGAGGTACCCGCCGGGGCGCTGGCGCTGGGTACGCCGGCCAAGGTGCGCGAGGGAGCGTCGCGGGCTGAGCAGATCCTGCGCGACGCGGCGTCATATGTGGCCAACGGCGAGCGGTACCGCGGCGAGCTGCGCCGGCTCCAGTAATGGATGCGCTGGTCGTCACGGTGCCCGAGACGGAGGTCGAGCTGGCCTCCGACATGCTCTGGGCACTTGGTGTGCTGGCCATCGAGGAACGGTCGTCGACCGACCAGCTCAGCGACGCACGACGGGCGATGGTCGAACTGTGGACGTCGCTCGGTGACGATGCGGGCCAGGTCCGCCAGGCGGCCAGCGGCTTTCCGGCGTCGTGGCGTTGGCGCTTGGTCGAGGTCGACGAGACCGTCGCCACGACATGGCGCCAGTTCGCCAAACCGACATGGGTCGACCAGGATCTGGTGATCGTTCCGGCATGGAAGACGGTCGAGGTGGGAGATGCGCTGTCGATCACGATCGAGCCAGGTTCAAGCTTCGGTCTCGGAGATCACCCGACCACCGTGGCGACGCTGCGGGCGATGCGTGCTGCGCTTGTTCCGGGAGCAGTTGTTCTGGATGTTGGCTGCGGATCGGGCGTGCTGGCCATCGCCGCCTGCAAGCTCGGCGCAGCACGTGCCGTGGCAATCGACATCTCGGCGGCAGCCATCGAGGCGACGCGCGACAACGCCGATCGCAACGGGGTCACCGCGCTGATCGAGGCGTCGACCACGTCCCTCGCTGAGCTCGCTGACGCACTCGATGCTCCGTTCGATGTCGTCGTCGCCAATATTCTGGCTCCCCAGCTGGTCGCCTTGGCCGCCGACCTCGAGCGGGTGCTAGGTGCGGACGGCGCGCTGATTATCAGCGGGATCCTCGCCGGGCACTACGACCATGTGGTCGCCGCATTGGCCCCGCTGCGCGTCGTGGAGGCCGTTGAGAATCAAGGTTGGGTGGCGGTGACCCTGCGCCGTTGAGGTTGTCGCCGGCGTAGTTGGTGCAGCGCCGAGGTGTCCAGACGGTCGAACGCCGGGAGGTAGCTGTTGACCGCGTCGCGTCGGAAAATCGCGCACAGATCGGGGCGAAAGAAGCGGTCGCCCTCGCGGATCACATAGTTGAGGATGAAGAACCGATAGACCTCGGGCAGGAAGTCGAGTTCCTCGTTCGACATCGGGAAGATCTGCGTATAGGCCTGCAGGAAGTGGATGAAGCGCGGCTCCACCAGGGTGTGCGGGCCGTAGGTGAACTGGGTCCGATCACCGGTGCTACTGGAGACGCGGGACAGAAAGTAGAAGTCGAGCATCCGTGGCTCGATTCGAAACCAGTCGTAATCCCACCGACTGAACAACCGAAACGATCCGTCATCCTTCGTGGCCACGGAGAAGTTGCCGAGGTTCCAGTCGATCAGCACCGGGATGCGCTGCCACTCGTCGTAACCGATCTGATCGAGTCGTTCGAGGAACCGGTGCGTGTGTTGCCAGAGCACCTCGATCGCGGCACGTTCAAGGGCGAAATCCTCGTCGGCCTCCGGTCGCTCGAGCGCATCCAGAAGGCGGATCGCATCGATCTTGATCGTCTTCGACGATGGTGGCAGCTTCGTGGCGATATCCGCGCACAGCACGTGGAACTCGGCCATCTCCCGTCCGAGGTTGGCCACCTGGTCCGGTGTCAGAATCCGCGGCAGTGATTCGCGGCGGGGGACGTCGTCGTAGAACACGGCCCACATGTGCTTGTCGTACCAGGTGAACAGGCTGCCGTCTTGCTTCCAGACCTCGGCCAGCATCCCGCCGAAGCGCGTCCCGTGCAGCAACGACGCGCATTGGTTGAGACGGTGATGGTCCTCGAGGAACAGAAAATAGGAACCGTAGGAGGAGACTTTCGAGACCACGGTGCTGCCATCGCTGAGATGCAGCCGGTACACCCGATTGGTCGAGACGTTGGCCGATACCTCCGTGACCCGAACCACCGCGCGGCGGTCGCCGTAGGCGTCCCATGCGGCGTCGAGCGCAGCGCGGTGCGCTGGCGAATCGCCGCTGTACCCTGCGGTGGCCGCCTCGTCGCTCATCGACTGAGCGTAGGCCGTGGGCGCTCGCTAGCTCGCGCTTTGGGCGCGAACCCCGATCGGGGCAATCAATCGGTAGCCAGCGGCGTGGCGAGCGTCTTCGCTTTCGCCACCCCAAAAGCCGTACTCGTGGTTATCGCGGGCGAAGCTGCGACACATCGACTGCACGGTGCACCCCGAGCAGACGGCTTCGGCGGCGGCCTCGCGGCGGTCTCGAGCCTGTGGTCGCTCCGCCGGAGGCGGGAAGAACAGATGCGTCAACCCTTTGCAGGCGGCACGCTGCATCCACCGATCATCGGTAGCAATGCGATGGAACAGTGATTCCACAGTGGCCATAGCCCTTCCCCTTTGCTGTTGTGTCTCAGCCCCCGAGACGAGTTTTTCACCCACAACCGATCAGCCAATCAATTGTAGGTTGCAAATACTTTCGTCAGGTTAGCAACAGCAGCTGGCGCGCGCCAGCCAAAAATTGGTCGATGTCCTCCTCGGTCGTGTCCCAGCTGGTCATCCACCGAACTTGGTTGATCGATACGTCCCAGTCCCAGAAGAAGCACCAGTCGCGCAGCGCGCTGGCGACCTGCGGATCGATGCAGGGGAACAGGCTGTTGACCGCCGGGCGAGTCATCCCACTGATCCCCGGGAGGGTGCTGGCTCGCTCGAAGAGCAGCGCACTCATCGCATTGGCATGGGTCGCCAGCTCGATCCACAAGTCACCCTCGAGCAGGGCGTTGAATTGGGCGGCGACGAAGCGCATCTTCGATGGCAGCTGGTTGACCTGCTTGCGGATCCACTTTGCTCGGCGGGTCAACGCTGGATTGAGGAAGATCACCGACTCGGCGCCAAGCGCCCCGTTCTTGGTGGCGCCAAAGCTGACGACATCCACGCCGGCGTCGGTGGTCATCGCCCGCAGCGCCTGGCGGGTTCCGCCGAGCGCTGCCGTCGCGTTCCCCAGCCGCGCCCCGTCCAGATGCACCAACATCCCCATCCGGTGTGCGATGTCGCAGATTGCGGCGATCTCGTCCACGGTGTACAACGTGCCCAACTCGCTGCTTTGGGTGATCGAGACGACGCCAGGCTGGGTGTGGTGCTGATCGCCTTGCAGATGCGCAAGCTCCCCGAGTTGTTCGGGGACCAGTTTGCCGTCTGCGGTTGGCAGGGTGAGCAGTTTGGTGCCGAGCACCCGCTCGGGCGCGCCGGCTTCGTCGACGGCGATGTGGGCCCATTCGCTGCACACCACGCAATCGCCGGGCTGGATCATCGACGCCAGCGACATCACGTTGGCGCCTGTTCCGTTCCACACCAGGTATGGCTCGGCGGTCGGGCCAAACAGGTCGCGCAGCCGATCGCTGGCCTCAGCGGTCCACCGGTCCTCGCCATAGGCCAGGGCGTGGCCCGTGTTTGCCTGGATGACCGCTTCGATGACTCGCGGATGGGCGCCTGCTGCGTTGTCGCTGGCGAATGAACGGAGAGGGGCTTCGGGCAGCGCGGCGATTCGATCAGCGAGCGACGTCATTGGTCCATTGTGCCGTGTCGCGCTCAGCTCCCGAACTGCGTGGTGATCACCCGTCCGTCACGTTGTCCAGCGCTGGGGGAGATGTCGGCGACGACAAAGGTGCGCTGCAGCCAGCGATCCGTGCCGTCGAAACGCGGCGTGAATGGCGTCCGACCGTGAACGGCGGCGTCGTTGTCGACGATCAGCAGGTCGCCGGCACGCAGCACGAGCTCGCGTTGGTTCGTGGCCAGCACCGTGCCGAGTTCGGCGAGTGCATCTTCGGCGGCGCGATCCATCCCCACCATCAAGTCGGCGTCGAACACCATCGTCGGCCGCTGGGGATCGCCGCGCAGCACGGGACACGGAGCGCCGAGCTGGTTCAGCCGGCCGTGGAGGTAGCTCTCGTCAACGGCGGTCCGAAAACGTGGCTCGAATAGCACGGCGCGGGTGGCCGAGGTGAGTTGGTCGATCGCCTCGCCGATCGATGCCATGGTGGTCGCCGCGTCGGGGTCGCCGCGCAAGCACAACAGCAGCAGGTAGCGCGGCCGGTGCGGGTGAAAGGCGGCCTCGGTGTGGAACATCAGCTGGACTGCCGACGAGGTAGACACTTGGCGGGATGTAGCCGATTTGGTCGGCACGATGTTCTGGACCAGATCGCCGCCGTGCTCGGGGCGATAGCCGACCGGCTGGCCAAGCAGGCGAGCGATCGTCAACAACGCCAGCTCGCTCGTTGCGTCCTTGGTGGTTGGGGTCGTTGGCGTCGGCGGAGTCGCTGGGGGAGTACCGAGCGGAACGTCCGTCAGCAGCAACCCGCCGGTGAGCGACCCGTGATTGGCGAACTGGACAACCGCGTCGTAAACCTCGGCCGGCACCTGGCGACCACCGCGGCTCGCTCGGTCGACGAAGGCCTCGTCGAGTACCGCGGTTTGACCGGCGGCCAGGTTCCAGCCGGCGGCGCTGGCGATCGTCATTTGCGGCGACAGCTGGGCGACTCCAGGTGCGTTCATTCCACTCATGGTAGCAAATCGGAATAGATGTTCCAGCGATTCGCAGAGGTCGCTCGGCGAGCCGGGGACTAGATTGCCGCGGTGGCCACAGGGATGGGGGTGATCGAGCGCATTCGCCGTTCAACATCTGGTCTCACACCCTCTGAACGGCGCGTCGCTGAAGTCCTCGTCGCCCAGCCGCAACTCGTCGCCTTTGGCACCGTGGCCGAGCTGGCCGGACAGGCCAGGGTCGGGGTCGCCACGGTGGCGCGGCTGGCGGCCAAGCTGGATTTCGACGGGTTCAGCGCACTTCAGTCGGCAATCCAGCTGGAACTCGCCCAACAGCTGCGCCCCGCCGCTGAGCGCATCCGGCGAGCCTCGACGACACTGCACAATCGGGTTGAACATCACCGTCGACTGGAGGTTGAGAATGTTCAAGTCTCGCTTGAGACTTTAGAGAATGAGCAGGTCAGCGAGTATGCCCGGCGGATTGCTCGCGGTTCAAGAGTGTGGCTGGCATCGGGTGACGCATCGATCGGGGTCGTCACTCAGTTCGGCAATGATCTGGCCACTTTGCGGTCTGAGATTGCCCAGATCAATGGCAATGATGTCGCCGTGCAACGGCAGATTGCGCTCATCGAGCCAAACGATGTGGTCATCGCCATCGATGTCCGGCGGTACGATCGCTGGCTGCTCGAGGCGGTCGCGCTGATCCTGGAGCGACGTCCATGGATGCTGGTGATCACCGACCGGGTGATGTCGCCGTTGGCCGAGCGGGCCGACGCCGCGGCGGTGGTCGCCGCCGGCGGCGGGGGGCCATTCGACAGCCACGTCGGAATGCTGGCCGTGTTCAACGTGATCGTCGCCGCCGTCGCTGACGAGTTGCGTGCCGATGCCGCGCCGCGTTTGGAACGAACCGAGGCGGCATGGCGCCGGGCACGGTCGCTGCTCGCCGACTAGTATTACGTCATGACGAAATCAGCCGATGGAGACGGGGGGCAGGGGGCAACTACGGAACCGGAGGTTCGTCGCTGTCGATGGTGCCGAAGCGTGCTGCCGGCGCAGCGTGGCCGCGGCCGCCCCCGGCAGTTCTGCTCCCAACGGTGCCGGCAGTGGGACTGGGTGTCACGCCAGCGGGCTGCCGAGTTGGAGCTCAGCGAGACGGAGCTGATCGTGGCTCGCGATGAGCTCCACGGGTTGTTCGACGACCTGTACGTGTTGTCCTGCGCGGTGGCGGATACGCGCCGGGATCTGGCCGATGGGCTGTCCGCCAGCGGAAATTCTCAGGAAATTTTTTCGGCCCTGGAGTGGCTGCTCGAGGCCGCCGAACCGCTGGCCGAGCGACGCCTCGGCCCCAGTTCAGAACGCCCATAATCACCGTTATGTCAGGATAGGGAACGCGGTCAGGAAGTCTCCGACCTCGTGCGTTTCCCCAGGTCAGGGCCACTTTCGTGGTGTGCCCGAGGCACCCGACAGTCGATCGGCAAGCGAAACAGGCGCGATTCGATCGCTGGTCGGCCGCACTCCCGTTCTTGAATAATGGCCACGCGTCCTCCGTTGATTTGGCCTCAATCCCTCCCGTTCCGACCGAGGGGATCCGAATAATTACACGCTTGTAACTCTTTCAATTGCCGGAAGCCTCCCTTATGGTGACCGCGAACACTCAAGTAAGCGTTGAGACTTTGAGGGAGATGGTCGATGTTCAAGCTCAAGATTCGGTTGAAGTTCCTGGCGGGGGCAACACTCTCCGTTGCGTCGTTTGGCGCTGTGCTTCTCCCGGCGACGGCGCACGCCGCGGGCCGACCGCCTACACCGTCGTCAGCGGCGACTACCTCTACGGGATCGCCGCCAAGCATCGTGTCCGCTTGGCCGACCTGCTGGCGGCGAATGGACTGCAGGTCACGTCGCTGATCCTCCCTGGCCAAACGCTCAAGCTGCCGGCTGGCGCGACGGCGCCGACGGCGATCGTCGCAACGCCAGCCGTGGCTGCGTCAGCAGCGTCCGGTAACGGCGCTTCGACCTACACGATCGTCGCCGGTGACACATTGAGCGGCATCGCCGGCCGGGCTGGCGTGACGCTGAGTGCCTTGTTGACGCTGAACAACCTGACCGTCACCAGCCTGATCCTGCCTGGGCGCACCCTTCAGTTGCCCAGCGGTGCCACGCCACCGGCAGCGAAGGCGGCGGTGACCACGGCGACGACGGCTGCTGCGCCGGCGGCATCGACCGGGACCTACACGGTGCGTCCGAATGATTCGCTGTCCCTGATTGCCTGGCGCGCCAGTGTTCGGCTGAGCGAGCTGCTCGCGCTGAACGGCCTGACCCTGTCGGCGATGATCCATCCAGGAGACCAACTGAAGCTCCCCGCCGGGGCCACCGTGTCCGCATCGCCCAGCGTTGCCCCAGCAAATGGCGTCGCTAGCGTTGCCCCGTCGACGACGTCGACGACGTCGAGCGCCGCTGCCGCGGCCAGCGCGCCCACCGGTACCGGCGTCGACGCGGTGCTGGCATTCGCTCGTGCCCAACTCGGCAAGCCGTATGCGTTCTTTACCGCCGGCCCGGATACCTACGATTGCTCCGGTCTGGTCAAGGCGGCCTATGCCGTGATCGGCTACCAGTTGCCACACCAGAGCTACGCCCAGTCCAAGTTTGGGACCGCGGTGGATTGGAACACGGAGCCGATCCGCGCCGGCGACTTGGTGTTCAAGTACTCGTCGACCAACCTGACGCAGATCAGTCACGTCGGCATCGCGATCAGCTCAACGCAGATGATCGACGCACCCCGTACGGGTATCCCGGTGCGGATCGGCCCGATGCCGTCGAAGGACACGATCGTCGCTGTTCAGCGGCTGATCCCCTAATTCCCATCGCGTCCGCTCTATTTTGTCATGACGATATTTTCGGTGCTCTGACCATCGCCTCACTCGAGCTACACTCGCGATCGCCGATGACCTCATCGGGAGAGCCGCTTGCGGCGCCGAAGGAGCAACCTCCCCGGAATCTCTCAGGCACCAGGACCGCTGGGGTCGGCAACGCTGGAAAGTAACCGGGCCTTCCCGGTTCGCCGACGGGGAAAGCCACCACCGGGTGGTGAAGCTCTCAGGTGCCGATGACAGCGCGGGGTGAAACGACCCAACGCGTCCGGAGGCCAGCGGTGCCAGATACTCGTCACGACCACAATTCGCTACACGCGCCGGATTTCGTCGACCGCCACATCGGCTTCGACGACCACGAGCTGTCGATCATGCTGGCGGCGATCGGTGTCGAATCGGTCGATCAACTGCTTGAGCAGACGATCCCCGCGTCGATCCGTCTCCGCCAACCACTGGCGCTGGATCCGCCCCGTCACGTCGACGACGTGCTCGGCGAGCTTCGCCAGCTGGCAGGCCGCACCGTGGCGCGTACGTCGCTGATTGGTCAGGGCTACTACCCCACCATCGTTCCCCCGGTGATCCAGCGCAACGTGCTGGAGAATCCAGCGTGGTACACCGCCTACACGCCGTACCAACCCGAGATCAGTCAGGGACGTCTCGAGGCGCTGCTCAACTTTCAGACGGTGGTCGCCGAGCTGACCGGTCTGCCGATCGCCAACGCATCGCTGCTCGACGGGGCCACTGCCGCGGCCGAGGCGATGGCGATGTGTCGGCGGATGTCGTCGGCACCGTCCGACGTGTTCGTCGTCCATGCCGACACTCACCCGCAGACATTGGCCGTGTTGCAGACGCGAGCCGATCCGATCGGTATCGAGCTGGCGATCGTCGAGGACCCGGGTTCGGTCGAGCAGTGCTTTGGTGCGCTGATCAGCAACCCGTCATCAACCGGTGCGGTCGGTGACTGGGCGGGCGTGGTCGACGCCCTTCACGCCCGCGGCGCCCTGGTGGTGATGGCCACCGATCTGCTGGACTGCGTCCTCACCACTCCCCCCGGTCAGCTCGGTGCAGATATCGCCGTTGGTTCGGCACAACGCTTTGGCGTGCCGATGGGTTACGGCGGCCCCCACGCCGGCTTCATCGCCACGACCCAGTCAGCGGCGCGCTCGCTTCCCGGGCGACTGGTCGGTGTCAGCGTCGACACCGCCGGTCGTCCGGCACTACGCCTCGCCCTGCAGACCCGCGAACAGCACATTCGTCGCGAGAAGGCGACGTCGAACATCTGCACCGCGCAGGTGCTGCTGGCCAACATGGCCGGGCTATACGCCACCTGGCACGGCCCACAGGGCCTGCGTCGGATCGCCGAGCGGGTCCATCGCCTGGCCAGCGGCGTTGCCCGCGGTCTGGCCGAGGCTGGAGCCACGCTGCGCCACCCCACCTGGTTCGACACCGTCTGCGTCGACGATGTCGATGCCGCGGCGATCGTCGGCGTAGCACGTGACGCCGGATTCAACCTTCGCCTGATCGGTGATTCCTGCGTGTCGGTGAGCTTTGACGAAACCTCCACCGAGGCAACGGCCGAGGCGGTGCTGTCGTTCTTCGGGGCGACGGTCGCCTGGCCAGATCCGGCAGATGCCGCCGCGCTCCCCCGGCGAACGGATCCGATCCTGACGCAGGCGGTGTTCAACCGCTACCACACCGAACACGAAATGCTTCGCTACCTGCGCCGCTTGGCCGATCGTGACCTGGCGCTTGACCGAACGATGATCCCGCTGGGTTCGTGCACGATGAAGCTCAACGCGACGGTCGAAATGGTGCCGATCACCTGGCCGGAGTTCACCGACCTGCACCCCTTCGGCCCGGCGGATGAGTCGGTCGGTATCCGCCAGATGATCGCTGACCTCGAACGGATGCTGGCCGAGATCACCGGGTACGACTCGGTCAGTCTGCAACCGAACGCCGGGAGCCAGGGCGAGTTCGCCGGCCTGCTGGCAATCCGCGCCTACCACCGCAGCCACGGCGACGACCAGCGCAACGTGTGTCTGATTCCGTCGAGCGCCCATGGAACGAACGCGGCCAGCGCGGTGATGGCCGGCTTGACCGTAGCGGTGGTGCGCTGCGACGAGCGCGGCAACATCGACGTCGATGACCTGCGCGCCAAGGTCGCCGCCGCTGGCACGACCTTGGCCGCAGCGATGATCACCTACCCGTCGACGCACGGGGTTTTCGAGGAGCAGATCACCGAGATCTGTCAGATCATTCACGACGGAGGCGGACAGGTCTACGTCGATGGCGCCAACCTGAACGCCTTGGTGGGGATGGCCAAGCCGGGCCACTTTGGCGCCGACGTCAGCCACCTCAACCTGCACAAGACGTTTTGTATCCCGCACGGTGGTGGTGGGCCTGGCGTCGGGCCGGTGGCGGTGCGCTCCCATCTTGCTGACTACCTACCGAGGATCGATGGCCCGGGACAGGTGGCCGCGGCACCGTATGGGTCTGCGCTGATCCTGCCGATCAGCTGGGTCTACATCGCTCTGATGGGCGCCGCCGGGCTGCGCCGAGCAACGGAGTCAGCGATCGTCGCCGCCAACTATGTGGCCGAGCGTCTGCAGCCGCACTTCCCGGTGTTGTACCGAGGCGACCGCGGCCGAGTTGGCCATGAGTGCATCATCGATCTTCGGCCGCTGACCAAGCAGACCGGCGTCACCGTTGATGACGTGGCAAAACGGTTGATCGATTTTGGGTTCCATGCCCCGACGATGAGCTTTCCCGTGACGGGGACGCTGATGATCGAGCCCACCGAGAGCGAATCACTGGCTGAGCTCGACCGGTTCTGCACGGCGATGGCGACGATTCGGGCCGAAATCGACCGGGTTGCCAGCGGCGAGTGGCCCGTGGAACAGAGTCCGCTGCGCCACGCCCCCCACACCGTGGAGGACCTGATCGGGCTGTGGGATCGTCCCTATCCGCGCCAGCTCGGCGCCTACCCGGTGCCCTCGCGGCGGATCGACACGTACTTTCCCCCGGTGTCGCGGATCGACGCGGCGCGCGGTGACCGCAACCTAATGTGCACCTGCGCGCCCTTGGAGGACTACGTCAATGAGTTGGCCGATGTCGCCGCGGTCGCGCCGCTACAGTCGCCTGCATGACAGACGCATCAGGACCAGGACTGAACGACCTGCTGGGATTGCTGACCGGCGGACTGACCAAGTCGGTGGGTCAGTTCCAGCGGGGCGTCTCCGACCTGCTCCGCTCGGTGGAGAACTTCAACCGTTCGATGGAGCAGTTGCAGGAGATCGCGGGTCGGGTCAATGGTCTGCTGGATGCCGTCGAGGAACCGGTGCGCCTGGCGATTCCGCAGCTGACACGCACCATCCAGGTCGCCGACCGGCTGGTCAGCCAGATTGCCGATCCGATCGAGAAGGTTGCCCCGGGTATCGATCGCCTGGCGGACACCCTCTCGTCGCCGGTGCTGACCACCTTCCCGGCTGATCTGGGTGCATTCGTCAGCACCCTGGGAGATGTCGCGGCGCGCCTGGCTCCGCTTGCCCAGATCGCCGAGCAAGCGGGCGGGCTGTTCGGAATGCGCGGCCTGTTCGGCGGCACCCGCCCCTCGACACCGCCCGCTCCCCCCGCCGCAGCCCCGGCGGCTCCGGAACAGGCGGCAAAGGTTGCTGCAAAGAAATCACCGGCAAAGAAATCACCGGCGAAGAAGGCTGCGGCCAAGAAGTCGGCCGCGAAGAAAGCCCGCTAGCGGACGAACGGCGGATCGGCCACCGCTCCGGACAGGCGCGAGCCGCGCACCTCCACCTCGACCGTCGTGCCGACGTCCAAGCCAGGGGTCAGGAATGCCAGCGCGATGCCATGGCCGAGGACCGGCGAGAAGTTGCCACTGGTTGTGACGCCAATCCGTTGATCGCCGACGTAGACAGCGCAATCCGCCCGCGGTGGCCGTCGGCCGGCGGTCGTAATCCCGCGCAACACGCGGGTGACACCGCGTTCACGCTCGGCTGCCAGCGGCTCGCGTCCACGAAACTCGTCCTTGTTCCAAGCCACGACCCACCCGAGGCCCGCCTGCAAGGGGGTGATCCCCGGACCGAGCTCGTGGCCATGGAGGGGCAGACCGGCCTCGAGGCGCAGCGTGTCGCGCGCTCCTAGACCTGCGGGCACCACCCCGACGTCGGTAAACGCCGTCCACAGGTCAGCGGCATGTTCGGCAGGAAGGGAGATCTCGAACCCTGGCTCCCCGGTGTACCCGGTGCCAGCGATGATGCAGTCCACGCCGTTCCACTCGGTGTGGGCCACGCGGAACCGGCCGATCGTCGTCCCCGGAGCCACCGTCGCTAGTGTGTCCATCGCCTTCGGACCCTGCACGGCCAACACCGACCGCTCGTTGGTCTGCTCGAACCCGCCGATCGCGGCGCGCACCCGGTCGGTATTCGAGGCATTGGGCATCACGTAGAAATCGTCGCCATCCAGCCACCAAATAATCACGTCGTCGAGCACCGAAGCGTCCTGCTCGTCCAGCAGATGGCTGTACTGGGCCCGGCCCGAGGAGATTTTGTGGAGGTCGTTGGTGAACGCCCACTGCAGCCGGTCGAGGGCATCGCCGCCGCTGACGACGACGGTGCCAAGGTGTGACACGTCGAAGATCGCCGCGGCATTGCGGCAGGCCAGGTGTTCGTCGATCGTGCCCAGTTCGTACGACAGCGGCATTTCCCAGCCACCGAAGTCGACCATCTTGGCCCCGAGCTGGCGATGGATCGCGTCGAGCGGGCTGAACTCCAGCGTCATCGAGCTGGTCGAATTCAGACGGCGTTCTGCGTCTGCGCTGCCGTGGCTGGCGGCTGACGGTCGGTGATCGCCTTGATCGTGGTGTCGAGCGAATCCTTGACGCCGCCGAGAGCCAGCACGTTGAGCACGCCTTGGCCGCTACGGCGCATCACGTCGATCAGTTCATCGCCATCACACAGCATCACATCGCCTCCGCTGATCACCAGGTGAGCCGAGGCGATATCGGTGTCGACATGGTTGCGCAGGTAGGTGAAGGCGAGGCGCACGGATTCCAGCTTGATGCCAGCATCGAGCAGGCTTTTGATGACCCGCAGTTCGAGCAGGTCGCTGTAGCTGTACTGGCGTCGGCTGCCGCTGCCCGAAGCGTCGGCCAACGACGGACGTACCAGATCGGTACGCGCCCAATAGTCGAGCTGCCGGTACGTGATACCAACAACCTTTGCCGCACTGGTTCCGCTATAGCCCTGCTCGCTCACGGTGATCCTCCTGGGACGCACATCACATGCCAGTAGTTACGTCGATGTGATCAGCCCGGACACTGTACGGGGCTGCGCCATGAGTGTCAAGAGGGACTAGAAGGGCTCGTCGAAGTCTTCCGGGGAGACGTCATCGAGAAAGTCGCGGAACTCATCGATGATCGCTGCCTCTTCGTTGTCGTCGTCATCATCCTCGACTTCGACGATGCCAACGAGGTCGAGCAAGGCCTCGCTGGCAAACAGCGCAGCGCCACAGCGCACCGCCAGGGCGATCGCGTCGGATGGCCGCGACGAGATGGTCAGTTCGCCATTCGGACCGGAGACGTGTAGTTCGGCGTAGAACGTGTGGTCGCGGACCTCGGTGATGACCACCTTGGCCAGTGTGCCACCGAGTTCGCGCACCACGTTGAGCATCAGGTCGTGGGTCAGCGGGCGTGGCGGAACGAGGCCCTGAATGGCGATGTGAATCGCGTTGGCCTCGGCGTGACCGATCAGGATCGGCAGAATCCGCCCACCGTCGCCTTGTTCGCGTAGCAGGACCACCGGCGTATTCGCCGGAAGGTCAACGCGTACTCCGACGAGCTCGACAGGGATCACGCTGCCAGACTACCCAGACCCCGCCCGTCTGCTTGATCGACGTGTGAGCGTCTACTGCTCGAGGTGGTGTTGGAGCGCAGCGTGCAGCAGTGCAGCGCGTAGTTCTCCACCGAAGCGGGCCAACTCGTGCAGCGTGGCCACCGCTTCCTGGCGTGACTGTGGGTTGCGCTGGCGCAGGTACGGCGTGACCAATTGCTCGAAGAGCGAGGCTTCACGATCGGCAGCTTGCTTCCAGCCGCGCAGGTGGCGGCCCTCGATGCCCCGCGCGAGGAAGCCGGCGGCGGCTTGGACGATGGCGACATCGCCAGGTGTGTAGCCGGTGCGCCCGCGGCGGGCCTCGATCAAACCGAACGATTCGAGTTCTTTGAGCTGGGCGTCGGTAACACCGCAGCGCCGGCAGATTTCGGAAGCCGACAACGTTCCCGCCATCGACGGCACCTCGAGTGGCGCCATCTCCCCGGTGGGATCCATCAACGTGCTGCTGGGTGTCGGGTCGACGATGGCGTGGTCAGCCGGTGCCTCGCCGACGGGATGAGCTGGCGTTGCGGGAAGATCCGTGTGGGCCGAGTCGACCTCGACAGGGCGACGGAATCCAGCGGACTCGTCGTTGCTGATCGGGACGTTGCGGATGCCCCGTGGTGGAGTGAACCCACCGCTCGGGTCGTCGATCTCGCCGGTTTCCAGGCGGCGGCGGATGACTTTCAATGGCAGAAAGTTCTCGCGTTGCTCGCGCAGGATGACCCGCAACCGCTCGACGTCGACGTCGTAGAACTTGCGATATCCCGATGGAGTGCGCTCAGGGTCGATCAGGCCTTGGCTCTCCAGGAAGCGGATCTTCGAGATCGTCACGTCCGGGAATTCCTCGAGGAGCAACCCGAGAACTTCGCCGATCGACAGGTAGGGCCGCTCGGTGACGCTGCTCATTCGGCGGTCCGGATGTAGAAGACCATCCTGAACTTGCCAACCTGCAGCTCGTCACCGTGTTGGATCACGGCGTCATCGACCCGTTCGTTGTTGAGGTAGGTGCCGTTCAACGAGCCAGCGTCGCGAACATGCCAAACCCCACCGATGTTTTCGAGCTCGGCATGACGGCGTGACACAGTGATGTCGTCGAGCAGCAATTCGCTCTCGGGATGCCGCCCCAGGCGGGTCAACTGGTCGACGAGCACCAGGATCGAACCCGGCTGCGGCCCGTTGCGGACGATCAAGGTCGTCGCCCCATCAGGGAGTTCGCCAATCGGGACGACGATGTCGTCGTCCTTGCTCGGTGATTCCTGCAGTGGATCGACGCGAGCGATCGTCATCGTCAGATCGTTGCGTACCCCGACGGGCGCGCCACAGGCGCTACAGAACGCCGACTCGCTCGGGTTCTGGCGACCGCACTGGTTGCAGAACGTCGGATCCATCGCCCGATACTCTAACCCTCGACCAAAGCTTTATAGCTATCCGCGTCGAGCAAAACTTGCAGGTCAACCTCGTCGCTCAGCTCGATCTCGCAGATCCAACCATCGCCGTACGGGTCGGCGTTGATCAGTTCGGGCTGATCGTTGAGTTTCTCGTTGACACGGGAGATCGAGCCGCTCAACGGTGCGTAGAGGTCGCTGACCGATTTGGTGCTCTCGACCTCGCCGAACGCGTCGCCGCCGACGACGTCGCTGCCGACGGCGGGGAGACCGACATAGACCACGTCGCCGAGCGCGTCCTGAGCGAAATCGGTGACGCCAACCCGAGCCCTGGTGCCTTCGATCAGCACCCATTCGTGGTCGGCCGTGTAGCGCAGTTCATCCGGATGACGCATGGCGGTCACACTAGCTTGCCGACCGTCGTTGACGGAACGGTGATCCGCGGGTTTGCCCAGCGATTCAGCGGGTCAGTTGGCGAACCCGGCGGGCGTATTCCTGGACCAGGCGGCGAGCGTCGCTCTCGGTGGCGCTCTCGGCCCACAGATGGGTCAACGGCTCTTCGGGGTCCGGAAGGGCGAGGACCCAACCATCGTTATGGGCTACCCGAACGCCGTCGACAAGGTCATCGTCGCGCCCGGTGATCGTCATCAAGCTGCGCATCACCTTGCCCTTCTGGTCCCACGGGGTCACCACGGTTTCGTGGACCAGGTGAACCCGCGGCAAGGCGTCGACCACCTCGCTCAGTGAGCGCCCGGTCCGGGCGATCAGGTCGAGCATCTTCAGCAAGGCCGCGGCACCATCGAACGCCGGGAGGAACCCCGGCAGGATGTAGCCACCATCGCCGTCGGTCGCGAAGCCCATCCCGGGCTCCATTGCCGCGGCCATCAGCGCCGACGTCGAGATCTTCGTCGGGGTCACCGAGATCCCGTGGGAGTTGGCGATGCGCGTCGCCTGCTCGGTGATGTTCACCGGGAGCGCGATCCGATCGCCGAGCAGATGCTCCGGGATCAGTTCGATGAACGCCAGCAGCGCCGCGGTATGCGACAACGCCCGGCCGGCGTCGTCGACCAGCGTCAGCCGTTCACCGTCGGGGTCGATCAACGCACCCAGGTGGGCACCCGATGCTTTGACCAGCGCACCGACTCGCTGCAGGCCCGCTTGCGGATCGAAGTCCAGCCGCCCCGACGTCGAGACGAACGGGTTGACCGCCAAAACGTCGGCGTTCAGCTTGCCGAGCAAGGTGGGCATCACCGTGCCGACCGCGCCGAAGCTGTAATCGACCACCAGCTTGAACCCGAAACCGCGGATCGCATCGGGGGCGACGGTGTTTTCGAGCGCCACCGTGTACTCCTCGAGCGCCCGCGGCGGGAACTGGATGTCGCCCACCTCGGCGGCCAGGACGCGACGGGCGTCCTCGCGCTGGAACAGACGCTCGATCTTGCGTTGAGCGTCCTCGGAGATATCGGTCCCGGCGCCGTCGAAGAAGCGGATCATCAACCGGTCCTGATCGACCGGGTGGAGGCGCACGGTGATCCCGCCGGTGGCTCGCGGCGAGCGGGTCAGAAAGCGCGTCACCGGGACGCTGGCGACTTCCAGATCCAACACGTCGATGCCGGCTGCGTTCAGCCCGGCCATCATCGCCCGCTTCAGCATCCGTGCGGCGCGGCTGGAGTCACGGCTGGTGACGATGGTGGTGCCCTTGCGCACGGAGGTGCCGTAGGCGAGTGCCACCTTGACGGCCAATTCCGGGGTGACGTCGACGTTCGCCAGCCCGCTCACGCCGTCGCGCCCGAACAAGCTGCGCGACCCCTTTGACTCCCAGACGATGCTCGAGTTGATCACCGCGCCGTCTTCGACGGTCTTGAACGGGAAGATCTTGACGCCTTCGGTGACGATCGAATCGGAACCCAGGAAAACCTCGTCGCCCAGCACGGCGCCTTCGCTGATCCGAACGTTGTTGCGAATGTTGCAGTTGCGTCCGACGATCGCCCCGCGGGCATCGAGCCGAGAGCCGATGTAGACGTTGTCGTGGACCACGCTGCGTTCGATGTTCGATTCGCCCTGGAGGCGCACGTTGTGGCCAAGCACGCTGTACTCCCCCACCCGGCAGCCGGCTTCGACCACACACCCTGGACCGATGATGCTTGGCGCGCTGACGGTGGCATCGGGCGAGACTTCGCTGCCTTCGCCAAGCCAGATGCCGTCGTTGATTCGGAACCCGGGGATATCGACGGCAACCTTCTGATCGAGCACGTCGTGGTGGGCGTTGAGGTAGGCCTCGAGCGTGCCGACGTCTTCCCAGTAGCCCTCCACCACCGCGCCATAGAGCGGCTTGCCGGCGGCGAGCATTGCCGGGAAAACCTCGCCGGAGAAGTCGACGCTGCGCCCGCTGGGGATGAAGTCGAACACCTCTGGCTCAAGAATGTAAATCCCCGTATTGATCGTGTCGCTGAAGACCTGACCCCACGTTGGCTTCTCTAAGAAGCGCTCGATGGTGCCGTCGTCGCGGGTGATCACGATGCCAAACTCCAACGGGTTGTCCACGGCGGTGAGCCCGAGTGTGGCCATCGCCCCCTTTTCGCGGTGGAACTCGAGGATCGACCCGAGATTGATATCGGTCAACACGTCGCCGCTGATCACCATGAAGGTCTCGTTCAACCGCTCGCGGGCGTTGCCCACGCTGCCGGCGGTGCCCAGCGGAATCGGCTCGTCGGCGTACGACATCGTCACCCCGAATTCGCTGCCGTCGCCAAAGTAGGTTTTGATGTGGTTCGCCAGGAAGGCGACGGTGACGACGATTTCGTCGAACCCGTGCTTGCGCAGCAGGTTGACGACGTGCTCCATCATCGGCCGGTTGGCCAGGGGCAGCATCGGCTTCGGCGCAGTCGACGTCAGTGGGCGTAGGCGGGTGCCTTCTCCGCCGGCCATGATCACGGCTTTCATATGGTGCTCCTTGCGCGGCGTACGCCGTCGCGGATCTGGGGGATGTACGCAAATGCGGTGTAATAGCTCAGGATCAGACCGGGGATTCCGATGACCCACGAGGCGATCTGAAAGACGCGGTGGCCGGTGATGTCCGACGAGCCGAGCATGAAGCCCGGGATCGCGAACATCAACAGAAACGTCGCCGTCTTGCCCCACCAGGTGACGTCGAAACGTTTCATCCGAAAGGCGAACGTGGCGATCACCATCGTCGCTCCGACCAGAATCTCGCGGGCGACAACGGCGACACAGAACCACAACGGCGCGGCGCGATCGATGATGATTGCGGTGACGCCAACGATGAAAAGCAACCGGTCGGCGGTTGGATCGAAGATCTTGCCGAACTCGCTGACCTGGTTGAAGCGGCGTGCCAGCCAGCCGTCGACCCAGTCGGTGGCCCCCAGCCCGCCGAGCAGCCAGGCGGCTCCGGCGCGGTTGTCGCGGCCGAAGAGCAGCCACAGAAACAGCGGAATGCAGCACAATCGCGCAAGCGTGAAGAGGTTCGGCGCAGTGAGGTAGCGGTTCTTGCCGGCTACCGATGTTGCGGCCACGAGGCCCATGGTAGCCAACCCGCCCTCTACGCTCACTTCCATGAGCACGGTGTTCACCAAGATCATCGACGGCACGATCCCGGGCACCTTCGTTCACCGCGACGAGATCTGCGTGGTGTTCTTGTCGATCAACCCGATCACCACGGGCCACGCGCTGGTGGTGCCGATCGCCGAGGTCGACCATTGGATGGACCTCGACGCACGCACTCGCGCCCATCTATTCGAGGTTGCCCATCGGATCGGCGAGGCGCAGATGCAGGCGTTCGAGTGTGATCGGATCGGGCTAATCATCGCTGGTTACGAAGTCCCCCACACCCATCTGCACGTGATCCCGACGTCGTCGATGGCCGACCTGTCGTTCGCCAACGTGCACAACGCCGAACGCGCCGAGTTGGAAGCGGCAGGGGCCGCCATCCGCGCTCATCTGGCCACGAAGTAGCCGCAGTTTTTCCTGGCGTGGCGACGCCGAGTTGAGTACGGTACTCCCCCCATGCCCGTCGCCCGCCGGCTGGATCCTTGGGGAGGATCAATGAGGCTGAAAGCCAGTACCGCTTGATCGCGGCCGTCTGCGCACTGGGGCTTGTGCTGCCTGCGTGTGGCCGTGACGACAAGGCGAAGGACTCAACGACGACCGCCGCGCCCGCATCGAGTGCCGCGTCAACGACGGCAGCACCGACCGGGTCGAGCACCGCCACGAGCGCTGCGGCCGAGTCGACGACCACGGTGGGCGGACTCCAAGCCCGGCAAGCTGAAGCTGAATCTGCACGACGGCAAGTTGTTCGAGGCAGGAGCGGCGCTGGTTCAGGCCTGCCAGACCGACTTCATGGTCGTCGGCGGTGGCTTGGCATTCGATGCCGCGGCGGTCGAGCCGCGCACCGCATGTGGACTGACACAGATCGCCGCCTTCACCGTGTCGAAGGTCGCCGGTCGGGCCGAGGGTTCGATGGAAGCGCTGGTCAACAACGACTCCAGCGCGCACAACGAGCCGTGGTTGAAGACACTGCTGGAGAAGGAACCCGCGGTGAAGGACAAGTTTGCCCTGTGGAACCTGGATCTGCCCTCGGTGACGCCCACCGGCAAGCGGACGAAGAACGCGGCCGAGGGCCTTGGCTACACCACGGTGGTCGAGGAGACGCTGCCCAGCGCGGTCGACAACTGGCGCCCGTTCGTCGAGAAGCTGAAGGAAAAAGACGTTCAAGTCTTGGCCTACTACGGCAACCCCTACGCCTTCTCGGCGGCATTGAAGACGATGAGCGACGTCGACTACTTCCCGAAGTACATCTTCATGGAAGGCAACTTCTATGACACGACGATGATCACTCAGGGTGGCGAGCTGCTCGGCAAGACGACGATGTTCGTCAACGGCACACTGTGGCCATTTGAGAAGGCCGCCGATAACCCGGCGACGCAGCAATACATCGACATGCTCGAGGAGTACAGGCCGGAGGCGAAGCCGAAGCTGCTCGGCGTGAACTCGCTGTCGGCCTGGCTGTTGTTTGCCACCTCGGCGCGCGATTGCGGGTCGGATCTCACTCGCGACTGTGTGATGGGCAAGGCGTCGGCATTGTCCGATTGGGATGGCGGTGGTCTGCACCGTCCGAATAAGCCCGGCCCAACCTCGGGCCCGATGGGCGAATGCGCCACGCTATTCCAAGCCACCCCGACGGGCTTCGTCCAAGACACGATGTTGTTGCAGCCGAACAACAAGATCTGGGACTGCCGTCCGGGCAAGTACACCACCGTCGCCGACACCTGAGTCCGGGTGGCCGCCGCGTCCAACGAGCGCGTTGGGCGCGGCGGCACCTGGGGATCTAAGCTCCCCCATTGATTAGTCCCGGCACCGGTCGGGACATTTCGGGGAGGAAATGATGACAGTTACACGTCGACAGCGGCTGCTTGCCGTGTCGTGCGTCGTCGGCCTGGCGCTGAGCGCTTGTGGTCGCGACGATAAGGATGCGGCCACCACCACGGCCGCGGCGGCATCCAGTTCGAGTGCAGCGCCCACATCGGACGCTGGATCTTCGACCACTGCTGCAGCGACCGACTCCACCGCCGCGGCTGCCTCCAGCACCACGGCAGCAGCCGCCAAGCCTGCTGCGGGTGACTTCGGCTCGTTGAAGGCGGTCTGCGGAGCGGGCGACGCCAAGGGCGCGACCGATCAGGGTGTCACCGACACCGAGATCGTCATGGGTACGGCCTCCGACCCCGGCAACACGGCGGCCCCTGGTCTGAACCAGGAATTGTTCGACGCGGCCGAGGCGTTCGTCGGCTGGTGCAATGACGCAGGCGGAATCAACGGTCGCAAGATCAAGCTCAACCTGCACGACGCCAAGCTGTTCGAGGCGGGTGCAGCGATGACCGAGGCCTGCCAGACCGACTTCATGTTGGCCGGCGACGGCATGGCGTTTGACTCGGCGGCGATGGAACCACGCGTCGCCTGTGGCCTGCCGCAGATTGCCGCGTTCACCGTGTCGAAGGTCGCGGGTCGGGCCGAGGGCTCGATCGAGGCGATGGTCAACAACGACGAGGCGGCGCGTAACGAGCCGTGGCTGAAGACGCTGTTGGCAGACGAGCCCGACCTGAAGGACTTCTACGGCATGTGGAACCTGGACCTGCCGTCGGTGACCCCGACCGGGAACCGGACGAAAAATGCCGCGCAGGCGCTGGGTTACAAGATGGTCGTCGATGAGACGATCCCCAGCGCGGTCGACAACTGGCGGCCCTATGTCGAGAAGCTGAAGGCCAACAACGTTCAGGTGCTGTCGTACTACGGCAACCCGTATTCGTTCTCGGCGGCGCTGAAGACGATGAACGACGTCGGCTACTTCCCGAAGTACGTCTTCATGGAAGCGAACTTCTACGACCAGACCGTGATCAAGGAAGGCGGCGATCTGCTGAGCAAGACCACGATGCTGATGAACGGCACGATCTACCCGTTCGAGCTGGCTGACAAGAACCCGGCGACGCAGGCCTACCTGGACGCGCTGAAGAAGTATGTCCCCAAGGCTGCGCCGAAGGCGCTCGGCGTCAACGCGTTCAGCGCGTGGCTGCTGTGGGCCGACTCGGCCAAGGCGTGTGGCTCTGACCTGACCCGCAAGTGCGTGATGGAGAAGGCAACCGGTCACACCGGCTGGGACGGCGGCGGTCTGCATGGCCCGGCCACCCCGGGACCGACTTCGTCGGAGTCCAGCGAATGCGCGACGTTGCTGCAGGCAACGCCGACCGGCTTCGTGATCAACAAGGAAATCGCCAAGCCGAACAAGGACATCTGGAACTGCGCGCCGGGCAAGCTCGGCAAGTGGCCGGACGCCTGATTCATTCAGCGACTGACTGAGCCGAATGGGCCGCCCGCTTCGTGCGGGCGGCCCATTGCATTTCAGCCGAGCGCGTCGATCAGCGCCTCGCCCTTGTTGCGCACGTTGTTGACCTCGGTCGACACCGGGTGCATCGTCAACAGGTCCTCGGCTGCCGGGCGCAACATTCCGGCCAACTGCGCCAGATCCTGAAAGCCTGTGTCAAGCCACCGCTCCCATGCGGATTGCGGCAGGATCACCGGCATCCGATTGTGAACGGGCGCCATCGTCGCGTTGGCTGCGGTGGTGATCAGCGTGCAACTGTGCAGCCAGGGTGCATCGGCGGGGCCAGCCTTGTCCCGCCAGGCGGCCCACAGCCCGGCCACGGCCAGCGGTTCGCCGTCGGCGCGGTGGATGAACATCGGCTGCTTCAGCGGCTTGCCGGCCTTGTTGGTCGGTCCGTCGGGATCGGCCGACTTCCATTCGTAGAAGCCATCCATCGGCACCAGCAGACGGTGCTTGCGCAGCAGGCCTTTGAACGCTGGCTTCTCGGCCACGGTTTCGGCTCGGGCATTGATCATCTTCGAGCCGATCTTGGTGTCTTTCGCCCAACTCGGAATCAATCCCCACTGGAACACCTCGACGTGCCGCTCCCCCGCTGAGTCAGCGGTCACCGCATAGACGTCGTTGGTCGGAGCGACGTTGAAGTTGGGCGGCAACGGCTCGGTCGCGACTGTCGGCGTGTCGAATGAGGCACCGAAGAAGTCGGCGATCTTGTCGGGCGAGTTCGAACTGACAAAGCGGCCACACATAGGGTCCACCGTATGCGTTTGCCCGACAAAGTTGCCCTGATCACCGGTGCCGCCCAAGGTCAAGGAGCCGCGGAGGCCCGCCGCTTTGTGGCCGAAGGTGCGCAGGTGGTGGTCACCGACGTCAACGACGACCTGGGAGAGAGTCTGTGCGCCGAGTTGGGCGACGCGGCGCAGTACGAGCACCTTGACGTTCGCTCCGAGGCAATGTGGGCAGATGTCATCGAGCGGGTGCGCCAGCGCTACGGACAGCTTGACGTGCTGGTCAACAACGCCGGGATCGGCATCCCCCCACACCGCACGGAGGATGCGACTGCTGACGGTCACTTCGAAACGCTCGATGTCAACCTGCACGGCGTCTGGAGGGGGATGCGTGCCGCCTATCCGCTGATGCGTGATTCCGGTGGCGGGTCAATCGTCAACATCTCCTCGATCGATGGGATCGTCGGCGTGGCCTACATGGCCAGCTACACGGCCAGCAAGTTCGCCGTCACCGGGCTGACCAAGTCGCTGGCCCTGGAGTGGGGTCCGGACAACATTCGGGTCAATTCGGTGCATCCGGGAGTGATCAGCAGCCCGATGGTCGCGCAGGCACCAGCCGACGTGCGCGAGCGGTTGGATCGACTGATGCAACGCCAGCCGATCAAACGGATGGGTACGCCAGACGAGGTCGCCAACCTGGTGCTGTTCTTGGCGTCTGACGAGTCGTCGTACTGCACAGGTGCCGAGTTCGTCATCGACGGCGGGCACCTCGCCGGCCCCTATCGCGACGCACCCAACCGTTAACGACCGCGGAATGCGGGGATCACCTCGGTTCCGAACAGGGTGATCATCTCGGTCATCTGTTCGAAACTGCCGAAGTGCGAATTCATCGACGATGTGGCGGGCAGACCGGCGCCGAACGCGGCGTGGACGTGGTCGCAGCCCGTCCGCTGGACGTACCGCTCGATCTGGCTGATGATTTGGTCGGGGTCGCCCCACAGTAAACGGTCGGCGGCAATCTCGGTGGCGGGGACGTGTTCGCCGAGATCGATTCGGGCGAAGAGCTGCTTCTCGGCGTCGTCCTCCACGGATTCGCGCCAATGCTCCATCAGCCCGTCGACGTACGCCGGCAGGATCTCGTCTTCGACCTGGCGGCGATCGCTGCCGATCCAGGTGTAGCGACGCAGAATCCATCCGGGATGGCGATCCGCCGCGGCGGCTGCGCCACGCAACACGTCGAGGCACCGTTCTGCGGTGCCCAGCGATTGCACCGGTCCGCACAACCATGCGTCCCCAAGTCGGGCAGCGCGGCGGACGGCCACATCGGCCACGCCGGCGACCCACAGGGGCGGGCCGGGTTGTTGGATCGGTCGGGGGTACACGGTGAGCTCGGGGAAGCTCCAGAACCGGCCGTCGTACGACGTGTTCTCCTGCGACCACACCAACCGCAGAATCTGGAGGGCTTCCTCGAGCCGGGCGCCCCGCTCGCTGAAGGTTGATCCGTGGACGTCGTATTCCGTCGGCCACCAGCCCAGGCCAACGCCCAGGGAGATTCGCCCGCCGGACAGCTCGTCGATCGTCGCCACCTGTTCGGCGACGCGCACCGGGTTGTGCACCGGAAGTTGAAAGATTCCCGTGCCGACGCGCAACGTTGAAGTACGCGCCGCCACCGCTGCCAGAAAGGTCAGGGGGTCTGCCATGTTGCCGGGCATGAAATGGTGATGACCGGTGGTCGCCGTGTCGTAGCCCAACGATTCGGCAAGGCCAGCCAACGCAAAGGTCTCGGCGTACGGGTCGGCGCTGTTGCGATTGCGGAAGATCGGTAGGGACAGCGAGAACCTCATCCAGGGCACGCTAGTGATCGCTGTCCGTGGCAAAGTGGCCGGAGTCGACCAGGAGGAAACCATGGAAGTCAGTACCGAGATGGCTGCAGTCCTCGAGATCCTGCGGGCCGCTCCCCCGCACTTCCCTACGGACGTCCACGAACGTCGTACGGCGCTCGATCAGTTCATGAGCGGCCCATGCGCCGATGGCGTGACCGAGGATGGTCTGTTTCTTGGAGACCGGTTCGCCGTCCGGTTTACCCCGGCGGTCGAACATGGGCGGGCGATTCTGTACCTGCACGGTGGTGCCTACCAGATCGGTTCGATCGACGCCTATCGGGCCTTCACCTCGCGACTCGCCACGGACCTCGCGTCCACGGTGTTTGTCGTCGATTACCGGCTGGCCCCCGAACATCCCTTCCCGGCGGCGGTCAACGACGCGCTGGCAGCCTACGAAAGCTTGCTCGGTCTTGGCCACGACCCAGCACGGATCGCAGTGATGGGCGATTCAGCGGGCGGCGGGTTGACGGTGGCGATGCTGATCGCCGCTGATCACGAGCGCCTTCCGCAGCCGGGTGCCGCGGTCTCGCTGTCGGGCTGGCTTGATCTCACCAACGAAGCCGATTCGTACTCCCGCTGCGCCGCCACGGATCCATTCGTCAACCGCGACAGTGGCAATTCATCGGCGGCTGCGTACCTGAACGGCGCCGATCCACGTGACCCGCTGGCGTCGCCGGTCTTCGCCAGCAGGAAGGTGCTTGGCCGACTCGCACCGTTGCTGCTCCAGGCGTCTCAGGCGGAGGTTCTGGCCGATGATTCGACGACGATGGCATCACGGATCGAGGCCGCTGGCGGCGACGTCCAGCTGGCGATGTACGCCGGGCTGACCCATGTCTGGCAGCAGATGCCGGCGTCGATTCCCGAGGTCGCCGCGGCGACGGAGGAGATCCGCGCCTTTCTGGACGAACACATTCCCTTGCACTGAGCGCTGGCCAGCGCGGCGACGTCAGCCTCGTTCGATAGCCAGCACGCAGACGTCGTCTTCGCTGTCGCCATCAAGAACGTGCAGCAGGCGGCGTGTCCGGGCGTGCAGGTCGCCGAGGCCGATCGTGGTCGCGGCGACCTCGGCGAGCCGGGCCAGACCGTCGTCCAGGGTTCGCTCGCGCTGCTCGATCAGCCCATCGGAATACATCACCAGCGTGTCGCCGGGCTCCAGTTGGAGAACCTGCTCAGTGCGTTTGGCCGTCGTTAGGCCCAGCAGTTGGTCGCCGATCGCGTCGGCAAACTTCGTGGTTCCATCACCGTGGATGCACAGCGCAGGCAGATGGCCGGCGTGGGAGATGGTGACTTGCCCGGTTGACCGATCGACGACGGCACACACACAGGTAGCCAGCGTGCCGGGCATCATCGCCAGCATCGCCACATCCAACAGTTCCAGCGCCACCGTCGTCGACCGATTGCGCAGTAGGTAGGCGCGCAGCATGTGGCGGAGCTGAGTCATCTCCGCCGCAGCGCGCACGCCATGGCCGGATACATCGCCGACGATCATCGCGGTGTGCGTTGGGGTGAGCGGGAAGGCGTCGAACCAGTCGCCACCGATCTGGCCTCGGCCGGCCGGCTGGTACCAGGCATCAAGTCCGTAACCCGGCACGTCGGGGAGGTCGCCCGGGCGAAACATCTGCTGCAGCGTTTCGATGACCTCGCGTGAGACGCGCTGCTCACGCAGCAGTGCCCCAGACAGCTTCTGCGTACACCGCGCCGCAGCGCGTCGCTCGGCCATGGTCCACGGGACGCTGGTGCCGCGCACCACCTCGCTCCACAGATCGAACGACTTCCGCGGACTCAAGCGAATATCGTCACCCTCGCCGGCGTACAGCTTGGCGTTCGTCGGGTCACCACCCCAATCGACCTGACGAACCTGCTCGTCGCGGAACCACACCACAAAATCGGCCCAGTCGGGCGTCAACGAGCAGACCAACGCCCCGGCGACGGCGCCGAGTTCGTCGGCCTGATCGCCCAATTCGTCAGCCAGCTCCTGGCCGAGCCGGTCGGTCGTCCACGGAGACCTGCCCTGCCGGGCAGCGAACTGGCCGATTCGCCGAACCGTCGAGGCCGACGGCGGCGAGCCGATCGGCCAGACGTCGTCGCCGACCACGATCGCAGCGCTGTTCGCCCCGGCCAGTTCCAAGATGTCGTCGGCCTGTCGTTCGGCCACGGCACGTACCGAGTCGTCGGCCGAGCTCAAGCCAGCCGAGACGCGGTCGACAATCGTGCTCAACTGGAGCTCGCGTAGGTTGGTGGCATACGCCACCGCTTGGCTGATGCGAATCGAGGCAAGCTGTCCGACGAACTCCGCCGCGCCACGGACCAGCGACGACGGGTGAAGGGGCCCGGAGTAGTGGTGGCATGCGATCAGCCCCCACAGTTGGTCCTCCCAGATCAACGACACCGACATCGACGCGGTGACGCCCATATTGGTCAAGTACTCCACATGGATCGGTGAGACACTGCGGAGTGCGGCTGAGCTGAGGTCGAGCGGGTTCGCATCCTCGGCGCCGACACCAGGAAGCAGCGCCACCGGGGTGTAGGCGATGTCGGGAATCGTGCGGATCCAGTTGCGCCGGTACATTTCCCGCGCCTGAGCGGGGATATCCGTGCACGGATAGTGCAGCCCCAGAAATCGGTTCAGGTCGGCGCGGCAGTCTTCGGCGATGACCTCGCCGTTCCACTGCGCATCGAAGCGATACACCATCACCCGGTCGAATCCGGTGAGTTCGCGCACTATCTTGGCGGCCCGTTCGGCCACACCGATCTCGTCGGTCAGCTGCAACGCCAGCGTGGCGTCGCGCGTCATGGTGATCACGTCCGGATCGGCGGTGCCGCGCAGTTCTGCTTCGATGACGACGAGGTCACCCGAAGAGTGCGCGGCGACATCCATCGGCCACCCGTGTGGGTCGGTCAGCGGCAACGTAAGCATCCCGCCGTTGCTCAGATCCCCCACTGCCGCGGCGACCGGGGCGAGGTTCGGCATCTGACCCAGCGGACGCCCGATCATCTCCGCGGCGCTCACACCCCACCAGGCTTCGCAGTTTGCCGAGGCGACTCGGACGATCGCCTTCGTGTCTGCGGTCACCGCGATCAGCGCACCATGCGGCTGGATCGAGCCGGGGATATGGATCGGCTCGGTCGCGCAGTTATCCAGGTCGACGGGCGGAATCCAGTTCACCCGCCGACGCCAATCAGCCCGACTGCCGTTGCCACGTCGTTGAACAATTCGAAGACTCGCCTGGACGCGTCGATGGCCCCATCGACCGGCTGATCGGCCAGCAGTGTGGTGGCCTGTTGTCGAAATTCGGTCCAGCGCTGGCGGAACTGGTCGCCGTACGGACGGAATGAAGCGCGTGGCGTATCGGAGCCCAGGCGACGACGGATCAGTGTGTCCACGACGTTTCCGCCTAGCGTGGCACCCTCGAGTACATACATCGCGCCCACCGCGTCGGCGCAGCCATCCAGCGAGGGCGGGCTGACGCAGAGCGGTAAGCGTCGACCGAGGCCGTGGAGGTCACGGACGAACAGGTCGGTCTTGCGGCGTGCCGGCCAGTCCAGCCGGTCTGCCAACTGCGGGTTGACATCGAACACTCGTTGCAGTGCGGCTTCGACTGCCAGAGTCGATGCAGCGAGTACCCCGACGGCATCGGCGTAGCGATCGAGGGTCAGATCCGGGTCGGCCAAGGCGAGTCTGGCTTCGAGTCGTTCATGCAGGTCAGCGGTCGATTCGCGCAATACTGCGAAGAGATCGGCGTGCCCTGAACTGCGGTGCCCGCTGATCATTCGGCCACCGTAGCGCGTCGCTCGTCACGCCGAGAGCTGGCCGACCCAGGGATGGTTCTCGTGGTCGATCTGCACAACGACTCGACCTATCGAGCGGCGTTCGGCGAGTTCGGTGATCGCCGCTGGCACGTCGTCAAAGCTGACCTGCCGCGACGTGGTTGGCCGGTACCGTCCATCGGCGATCAAGTCCGTGATCACCTGGTGGGTCTCGTCGTTGATGCGGACCATCTCGGCACGTGAGTAACCGCCCAACGTGACCCCGACCAGGGTGTGGTTGCGCAGGTAGAAGTCGGGTTGGTGAGCACTCAACCCGCCGGCGTGGCCACACAGCACGTGACGTCCGTCGGGGGCCAGGGCCAGACGCAGGCGCGCTGCATCGGGGCCCTGCACGGGGTCGAGGATCGCGTTCAACTGGGCGCCGCCGAGCAGCGAGATCAGCGCCTCGACCGGGTCGCAACGATGGTGATCGACCACCTCGGCTCCCAAGCTGCGGCAGAAATCAGCCTTGGCTTGCCCGCCGACAATGGCGATCACCCGGGCACCGTGGGCGACGCACAGTTGGATCATCGCCGAGCCCACTCCCCCGGCGGCCCCGGTGATCGCCACCGTTTCCCCAGCTCGCACTTGGCCGCGTCGAATCGCCGTGTGATATCCGGTGTGGGCGGCGATCAGCAACCCAGCGGCGTCGGCCGAGCCCATCCCATCCGGGATCTCGAAGATCATCGAAATGCCAACGGCCACTTCGGCCAAGCTGCCGAACGGCTGCATGCACACCGCCGCCACGGTCTTGCCGATCATCCCGGCACGCCCCGGCGACGCGTCGATGACGAGGCCGACACCCTCCTGACCCGGAATGTAGGGACGGTTGACGGGGACTGGATAGGTGCCGCGTGCCGTTGTCACATCCGGCAACGCCAACGCTGCGTGGGTCATCTGCATCAGCACCCAGTCGTCGAACGGCTCCCGCCCGGGCGCGATGGGTTCCCATCCCCCAAGGCCCATGGTCAGTCCGGCGAGATCGGCGGCGCTTGGCGCCGGAGCATCGTCGAGCTGCAAGACGTCGGCGGGCTCGCCGAACTGGTGGATCCGCCAGGCCTTCATGACGCGACGGTAGCGCTCCGGAGGAGCGGCCCGTCTAGCTGGCCTGGGGCGGAGGCAGGTCAAACCACAACCAGTCGATCCGTTCGCCAATCGGATGCTGGTACGGGGTGGTCGGCCGCTTCCAGTTCGGGGCAGGGTCCAGCTTGGGACTCGGGCGACGGATCGGATAGCCAGTTGGACCGAGGAATTGCAGTGTTTGGGGTCGATCGGCGTTGCCGATGATTTGGAATTCGCCGAGATGTACGGCGCGGTGGCAATGCCGGCAGATCAGCAACAGGTTCCACGTTTCGGTGGGGCCGAGGTGCTCCCAGTGGGTGATGTGGTGCACCTCGAGTCCGCGGCTGCGGTTGCACCACGGCACCTGGCAGACACCGTTGTCGCGGTGGTGAACCAGCCGCCTGGTGCGTTCGGGCACCGTGCGCTGGGCCCGCCCCACGCTGACCGGCACGCCGTTGTCGACGATCACCGGGTGGATCCAGCCGTCGCAGGTGAACAATTGCTGGAGCCCGATGTTCACCGTGATGCCATCGGCCCACCGACCCTGGATCGGCTGCGTCGGGTCGACGAAGAGGAAGGTGTCGTAGCGCCGGGCGCGATCAGATGGCTGGCTGCTGAGCGATTGTTCAAGAATCTCGATCAGCACGTCGCTCCACGACACGTTGGTCGAGCCGTCGGTGTACATCCGGTCGCGAGCCTCGTTCAGCGCATTGCGAAACGTTTCGCCGCGGTCGGGCCCAAGACGAAAATCGCCGTGCATCCAGCCGTCGTCATCGCGAAAGAAGTTCAACTGATCCTGATAGGTCGGCGGGTCGTCCTGGGACCGCTCGCGTGGCGGCCGCGCACAGCGGGCTGCAGTACGGATCTGCGCCACCGTGGCCTTCGGGACAAGATCGGCGAGGTGTTGGTCGTAGTCGGGCAACACCATCACCGCGGCAGCGGTTTGGTCAAGGGTTAAGAGGCCGTCCTGGAAGAGGCTGGTGATCTTCGGATGGGTTGTCAGCGCATCGGAGACCTGATGCAGCTGCTTGGCGGTGGCGTTGGAGACCCCCGCCTGCCAGGCAAGCCAATGCTCCAAACTGCGCAGCCCAGGACCGGCCCACGCCTCGGTCGCGTCGGCCTCGGCGATCACCTGAACAAGTTCGGCGTAGGCCAGGTTCAGCCGACCGACGATCTCGGCCACCCGCTCGGACAGTTCCTTGGCTGCCTGATCGGCCTGCAACGCGGCAGCCGAAGGCCAGCTGGCGGACCCCTCGGTTGACGTGTTCGATGCCATATCGACAACGTACTCAGGGGGTGTGACAGAGTACTTTTGCCTACCCTGACCAGCGGTTTCGCTTGATCTTCTCGATCTCGGCATGGTCATCACGACGAGTACGTGCAGCATGGCGGTCACGCACAGCGGCAGGAATCGGGTCCCGTTTCTGCCACACTCGGGCATGACTGCAGCGCAGGGTCGTGGAGCAGAACAGGTGCCGACCGAGCCGTTGCTGGTTCCGGCAGCCGATCAGGTGGTGCGTTACAACCTGCTGCCGGACGGTGACGTCGAGGGCACCAGACGTGGTGTCGCCAATGGACTGGCCGGGGCGTCGTGCATGGTCAACGTCTTGGAGATGCCGCCGCATCAGGCCAGCCCCACTCGCCGATTCAACGGTGAACACATCGTATTCCAACTGTCTGGCACGGTGATCTGGACCGTCGATGGCGTCGACTATCCGCTGAGCGCCGGCGACATGCTCTTCGTCCCCGTCGACCGTCCGTATTCGTTCCGTAACGTCGGTGACGAGCTCGGTCGCTTCGTGGATATTGCCGGGAAGGTCGAGGACTGGCCGCCGTCGATGTTCTACGCCGACGGCCGCCAGGTGGCGTCGGCCAGCATGGGCGAACTGTTCAACTGACCGGCCAGACCACGGGCCTCGCCAGGTCTTGATCGCCGACGCACAGGATCACCAGAGCGTCCGCAACCCGGGGAGTGTGCCGAAGGCGGCGTCAGCGGTGATCAGCACCCAACCCTCGGAGAGGGCTTGTGCGGCGAGGATGCGGTCGAAAGGATCGCGATGTGCCCAGTCAAGATCGCCCGCCAACAACGCATCCCGGCTGGACATGCTGACCTCTCGCCCGCCAAGACGGGTGATGTAGCTGGAGTACCCGCTAATAATCGGCCGTGCTGACGGAAGCTTTCCCAGGCGATGCTTGGTGGCGATCTCCCAAGCGCTGGCGGCCGAGACGACCAACTCGTTCGTCGCATCGCTGATCGCACCGCGAGCACGGTGCCCGAGACGATCGGGATCACCGATCGCCCAGAGAAGGGCGTGGGTGTCGAGCAGAAAGGTCAAGCGTCGCCTCGCCACGCGGCGAGTTCTTCCTCGGGCAAATCTTCAAAGAACGAATCGTCGACCGTGAAATCGATGAACCCGAGTTCACGATCGGCGATGTCTGCGACCGGCACAAGCCGAGCCACGGGAACGTCGCCTCGAGCGATGACGAATTCCTCGCCCTTCTCGACTGCGGCAAGCATCGCCGACAGATGGGTTTTGGCGTACTGCACCTTGACGGTCGTCACTCGAGTCCCTCCTCATCTGCCGTGTCGCCTCATGCTAGCGAGGTTGGTCAACCCAGGTTGGTCAACGACGTCGGCTCGGCGCAGTTGCCACGGCCGCAATCCTTAGGCCAACTGCGAGGAAGCCAGCGGCAGGAGCTTTCGAGTCGAAGGCGATGAACGGGCCACCAGCCACATCTTCCGGCACCTGGTAATACACCCAACCCTCCACCACACCACCGACGAACGTATCGCCCTGCGATGAAAGCTTGTCGTGCTCCTCGCAGCACACCCAGCCCTCCTTGTACGTGACGTTGCTGGGGTCAGCGATATTCATGTTGATCCGAGTGGGGCTGCCTTCGTTATCGCCACCATTGAAGGTCGCCCGATAGCGAACTCGAACCCACGTCCGGCCCGGCAGGAGCTTCTCGTTGGTCGACCGCGACGCGGCCATGGTGTTGACTGCTTCGCCTGTTTCGAATCCAACTACGACAAAGGACCACTGGCTCCCTTGGAGCGCCCCACCGATCGGCAAAGGATTGTCCCGGGTTCCAGCCTTGGCACCGGTTGTGGTTGTCGCCAACGTTGTCGTTGTTGCCACTGAAGTAGGCACCGCCGTGCTCGCTGTAATAGCCGGAGCGGACGTTGCCGCCGGGGCGTTGTTTTCGCAGGGGCGGCGACTGATGCCAAAGAGGATGTCGCCGCGCCTTTCTGGCTCGTGGTGCAACCGATCAAGACGACCGCCAGAACCAGTGCTGTCGGTGCTCTCTTTGTGAGCTGGTGGTAGCCCACAGCCTGCTCAGGGCCGATCTTTTGGCCGCGACATGAGCCAGATCAAGGCCAGAACGACGAATCCCATGAAGCCGATGACGCCGACGATTCCAACTCCGATCGCCGTCCCCGCTTCGCAGGCGTCGGTGTACTGCTCCTTCTCGCACTTGGCATTCGCGGCCCCGCCGATCATCCAGGCAAGGATGAGCACGCACCAGGCGATAATTACCCACGTCATCTTGCGTAGCCGACGCTTGCGCTCTGGCGTCGTGGCGGCTTCGGGGCTGAATGGCGGTGGCGGGGGCGGTAACGGCATCGTCATGCGGCCGAATAGTAGTCACCGGGGCTGAGACACGGAGGCGAGCGTTCGTGGGGCATCAAGAACTTCGTCGCCTGCCATTGGAGATCTCGCGCAGCGCCCAAAAGGGCGGTGAGCTGGGCAACTCGTTCATGCGAGTAGTGATTCACACCACATCGGTGCGTCCCGCGGGACACGCGGTACCCAGCAGCACTCACGCCGGTCCCGAGCGTGTGAAGATCCCTCTTTCACCTGCTCAGATCCTGTCGGGCTGGGGAGATTTGAACTCCCGGCCTCTTGTCCCCCAGACAAGCGCGCTAACCAAGCTGCGCCACAGCCCGTATGTGTATGGCGCAGCGATCCTATCGGCTGGCAGACCGAGCGCACCGGGTTCGACAAGTCCTCGCGGGCCGCGGACTGCTAACAACTAGGCGATGATCAAGCTTGGGTTTGGACTCGACCTCTACCGCGGGGCATCGGTGCAGGTTCCCGTCGACCAGATTCGCCACGTCGAAGCACTCGGCTACCACTCCGTGTGGACCGCCGAGGCCTACGGCACCGACGCGCTGTCCCCGTTGGCCTACCTCGCTGGGCTGACGACGCGGATCAAGCTCGGTACGGCAGTGGTCCAGCTGGCGGCGCGCACGGCAGCGGCCACGGCGATGCAGGCGATGACGATCGACGCCCTGGCCGGCGGCGATCGGATGATTCTGGGCATCGGCGTGTCGGGCCCGCAGATTGTCGAAGGCTGGTATGGCCAGCCGTGGGGCAGCCCCAACCAACGGATGCGCGAGTACGTCGCCATCATCCGCAAGGTGCTCAACCGTGAACCGCTCACCAACGACGGACCGGAGATCCCCCTCCCCTATCACGGGCCAGGGTCCACCGGGCAGGGCAAACCGCTGCGCTCCATCCTGCACCCCAATCCGAATATCCCCATCTGGCTCGCCGCGGGTGGCCCAGCGAACACGCGCTTGACCGCCGAGGTCGCCGACGGCCTGCTGCCAATGGGATGGGGCCCAGAGGGCGAGGCAACCTACGGTCCGCAGCTCCAACGTGGCTTCGACCTGCGTGGCGGCAGGCCGGCGTCGTTCGAGGTGTTCGGCGGGGTGCACGTGTCGATCACCGACGACGTCAAAGCGGCGCTCGCGGCGATGAAGCCATTGACGGCGATGTACGTCGGCGGAATGGGCAGCGCGACCCACAACTATCACCGCGAATCGATGGCCCGCCGCGGGTTCCCCGAGGCCGCCCAACGGATCCACGAACTGTGGATGGCCGGCCGCAAGGACGAAGCGGTGGCCGCCGTACCCGACGAGTACCACGACTCCAGTTCGCTGATCGGGAGCGAGCAGCGGATCCGCGAGCGGTGGGTGCCGTGGACGAAGCGCGGGCTCACCGGGCTGATCGTGCGCAGCGACTCCCCCACCGGCTACGAACTGTTGGCCGACCTGGCCGGCACCCGAGACCAGGACCACACGTGATGAGCACCAACTACGAACAGATCATCGTCGATTCACCCGCCGAGCACGTCTCGCGTCTCACGCTGAACCGGCCTGAAAAGCGCAACGCCATCAGCGCCACCGTGCGCCACGAGATGTTCGCCGCGCTGCAAGCCAACGACGACGATCCGGCGGTGCACATCACGATCGTTCGCGGCGCCGGGCCGTGCTTCAGTGCCGGCTACGACCTGTCCGGCGGACTGATGGACGATGTCCCGTACCACACCTCGGCCGGTGACGGGCGATGGTCGCGGCACGTCACCGATGGCTACTTCTCGATCTGGGATCTGGCCAAACCGGTCATCGCTCAGGTTCACGGGCTGTGCATCGCCGGTGCCACCGAACTGGCCCAAAGCTGCGACCTCGTGTATGTCGCCGACGACGCGCGAATCAGCTATCCCGTGGTGCGCGTTGCCAGTCCGCCGGACTTTCCCTATCACCCCACGATGCTCGGCATGCGTCGAGCTATGGAGATCATGTTGACCGGCGACGAGATCAACGGTACCGAGGCGGTCCAGATCGGATGGGCCAACAAGGCGTTCCCTGCCGACGAACTGGACGACAGGGTGTTGACGGTTGCCAAGCGGATCGCCGCGATCGCCCCCGATCTGACCCAGCTGAACAAGCGCGGGGTCCATCGCCAGATGGACGTCCTGGGCACCCGCGCCGCAATCCGCGCCGGATCGGAATTCCAGGCACTGGCCAGCCACCAGTTGTCGGTCATCGAATTTCGCAAGGACCCGCTGGGGGCGATGAAGCGAGCCAACAAGGGCGGCTGAACCGCCGCCACAGATCAGGTGAACAACTGCACCAAGCGCCAGCCGAGGTACAGCACAAGCAGCACCACCATCAGTTTGAAGTGCCACGGCGCCTTGGCGTCGTCATCCGACTCGGACGCGTCGGGATCATCGACAGGTCGACGTTCAACCTTCGGACGCTGATCCTCAAGACGCGCCCCGCACTGCGGGCACGTCCCGTCCTCGTTCATCGCCGACGGCGTGAAGTAATGGGCACAGTCCTCGCACCAAGGCATCGGTGCTGGCCTACTCGGATCGTTTGCGGACGCGCAACTTGATCGGTGTGGCGCCGAAGTCGAATGCCTCGCGGATCGAGCGCTCGAGATAGCGCAGATACGGCTTGGGTAGTTCCCGGTTGACGAACAGTGTGAACGTCGGCGGGTCGGTTGCCCCCTGCAAGGCGTACAACACGCGTAGTCCGTGGCCAGCCGGCTGGCGTTGCTGCGCGTCGCTGATCACCCGGTTGACGTCGCGCGTTGGAACCCGGCGGTGATACTGCTCGATCGCTTCTTGCAGCACGGGTCGCAGCTTGTGCACGCCCTTGCCGGTCAGCGCGCTGATCTTCAGGATCGGCGCGTCGCCGACGAAGTACAGCTTGCGTTTCACCTCGGTTTCGATATCGCGGCGGCGCTCGGCGTCGTCGATCAGCTCCCACTTGTTCAGCAGGACCACGATCGGGCAGCCGGAAGCGTCGATCCGTTCAGCCAGGCGTTGGTCCTGGCCGGTGACGCCCTCGGTGGCGTCGATCACCAGCAGGGCGATGTCGGCATCGTCGATCGCCCGCAGGGCTCGGATCATCGAGTAGTACTCGGCAGAGTCGTCGATTCGGCTGCGCCGGCGCATCCCCGCGGTGTCGACGAACACGATCGGGCCGTCCTCGGTCTGGACCAAGGTGTCGATCGCATCCCGGGTCGTGCCGGCCATGTCGTGAACCACGGCGCGGTCCTCGCCGACGAGCCGATTGAACAGCGTCGACTTGCCCACATTCGGACGACCGATCACCGCGACGCGCGGTGGTGCCTGCTCGTCAGGCCTCCACTGTTCGTCCGGATCCGCATCATCGCCGCCGTCATCGTCGACCGCGGCGACGAACTGGTTGTTCGGCAGCAGCTCGATCACCTTGTCCAACAGGTCGCCGGCTCGACGGCCATGCAACGCGCTGACCGGGAGCGGCTCGCCGAGGCCAAGGGAGAGGAACTCCCAGCGATCGTTCTCTCGCCGGTCGTTGTCGGCCTTGTTGACCACCAACAGCACCGGCGGCTTGATCTTGCGCAGCCATTCGGCAACCGCCTCGTCTTCTTCCACCACCCCGATCGAGCCGTCGACGACGAACAGCACAAGATCAGCGCCTCGAACCGCGGCCTCCACCTGTCGGCTGACCTTGGCGTCGAGCTCGCTCCCCCCAGGCAGCCAGCCACCGGTGTCGACCATCATGAACGGCACACCGAGCCATTCGGCCTCGTGCTGTTTGCGGTCGCGGGTCACCCCGGGTCGGTCTTCTACGATCGCCATCTGCTCGCCGACGACACGATTGAACAGCGTCGACTTGCCGACGTTTGGTCGCCCGACGACCACCACGGTCGGCAGGGACGAATCGATGACGTCTTGATCGGTACTCATCCGGCGAACTCCAGTGCGTGGCGCAGCGAGGCACCGTCGGTTGGAATGACTTCGACAGGGCGCGGCAGGTCGGCGACCGTCAGCCCATCAAGGAAGCGGTCGTCGTTCAAGCACACGTCGGGCAGCAGGTACCGATGGTCTGATGGCTGCTCGGCGAGTACCCGTTGTAGGTCGGCGCCGACCATCAGCCCAGTCACTGCCGTATTGCCACCGAAGTACTCGTTGTGCACCGTGATGACCCGCGCCGCGCTGCCGATCGAGCGGACCAGCGGCTCGATGATCCGCGCCCCGAACTCGCCGGTCAAAATGCCGACCGGACGATCACCGGCGGCCGTCTGCGGCTTGGCGGTCAACGACACCAGGGTCGAGCGCAGCGCGGTGTAGGCCGCCGGGTTGGGCGGGAGCTGCTGCGGCGTATCGACGGATGCAAAGAACCCCGCCTGCGGACGGGTCACGGTGGACGCCGTCCCGTTGAACTCCATCTCGAACGTACGGGCCATGCCGATCCCGTCTTCGTGCATGTCGAACGCCCCATATTCAGCGGCGCTGGGGAACGGCCGACCGGCCATCAGGTAGTACTCGTCGGCGGCGAAGACCATCCGCCGGCCGAGAACCGACTGGAAGATCCCCTGCCACTGGGCGACCGCGTCGACCATCGCTTCCGCCTCGGCCGTGGTGTGCAGGCGCAGCGCTGGCTCGGTGTTGAACTTGCTGATCCCCAAGGGAACGACGGCCACGGACTCCAGTTCCGGGTATTCGTCGAGCACCCCGATCATCGTCCGTTCAAACACCTCGCCGTCGTTGACACCCGGGCACAACACGATCTGGCCACGCACGGCGATCCCGTGGTCCAGCAGAGCGCGCAACCAGCGCAGGCTCATCCCGCCACGCGGGTTCTTCAGCATCCGCGTCCGTACCTCGGGGTCGGTGGCGTGGATGCTGACGTTGATCGGCGAGAGCCGCTCGGTGACAACCCGTTCCAGATCCGCCTCGGTGAAGCGGGTCAAGGTGGTGAAGTTGCCGTACAGGAAGCTCAACCGGTAGTCGTCGTCTTTCAGGTACAGGCTGCGGCGCATTCCTTTGGGCAGCTGGTAGATGAAGCAGAACTCGCAATGGTTGTCGCAGGTGCGGACTCGGTCGAATACCGCGCTGGACACGCTGGCGCCCAATGGCTCGCCGGCCCGCTTGCTGATCTCGACGCTCAGCTCCAGCCCGCCACGGCGCAGTTCCAGATCGACCTCGCTGTCGTCGATCGCCATTTGCCACTCGATGATGTCGCGCGGTGCTACCCCGTTGACCGTGATCACCTCGTCGCCGGGCTCGATGCCCGAGCGCGCCGCAGCCGAATCGGGCTCGACAGCGAGGACAACGGCGGAAGACATGTCGATTCAGGCTACCGGTGGGCCGCCGGTAGCCTGGCGCTGTGACTGAGCAGCGGGTTCAGCGGGTCCTCCTGGCCAACCCGCGTGGGTTCTGCGCCGGGGTCGAGATGGCGATCAAGGCCCTGGCCTGGATGGTTCGCTCGTTTCCTGCTCCGGTGTACTGCTATCACGAGATCGTCCACAACCAAATCGTCGTCAAGCGCTTCCAAGATCAGGGCGTGATCTTCGTCGACGACATCGCCGACGTGCCGGTCGGCGCGCCGATCATGTTGTCGGCCCACGGTTCGGCACCCGAGGTGGTCGCCGCGGCGCAGGCCCGCGGCAGCTATGTGGTCGACAGCGTCTGTCCGCTGGTCACGAAGGTACACCACGAGGTCAAGGTCCGTGCCGGCAAGGGCTACCGGATCGTTTACGTCGGCCACGAAGGTCACGAGGAAGCGATCGGCACGATGGCTGTCGCCCCCGAGGCGATCAGCCGTGTCGAATCCGTCGCCGAGGTCGATGCCCTCCCTGACTTCGACCAACCGGTTGCCCTGTTGGCGCAGACCACCCTGTCGCACCGCGACTGGAACGACGTGGCGGTGGCCGTGCGCAGCAAGTACTCCGATCTGTGGATGCCTGGTCGCAGCGACCTGTGCTTCGCCACCACCAACCGGCAGTCGGCGTTGATGGAGATGGCCCCGCGTTGCGACTCGATCATCGTCATCGGTTCGGCCAATTCCTCGAACACGCGCGCCCTCGAACGACTCGCCGCGCAGGCCGGCTGTGCTGCGGTGTACCGCGTCAACCACGTGGACGAGCTGACACCGACGTTGCACGGCGTGGTCGGCGTCACCGCCGGAGCGTCTGCCCCCGACGAGCTCGTCGATCAGATCCTGGCGTTCCTCAACCCGGTCGAGGGCGTCGAGCTGATCAGCGTCACCGAAGAGGACGAGTACTTCCCCCCGCCGCGCAACATCCGCGAATTGCAATCCGCGATCGGCGCCGCCGCCGGGGCGATGGTCGGTGCTCCACTGAGCCCCGGCTTGGACGACCGCCAGTACCGGGCCAGCGACGTGCTCGGTGCACTGCGCGACTAACAAATTCGCCGCGGTTCCTGGTGGCCGCGGGTAACTTGCCGGGGTGCTCTCGCCCACGCTCGACACCGTCCGCATCTTTCTGCACGTTCTCGGGGCTGCTGTGTGGGTGGGCGGACAGGTCGTGCTGGCAGGGATGGTCCCACAGGTGCGCAAGCAGTCACCGGCAGCACTGAAGGCGATCACCCACGGGTTCGCCCGAGTCGCACTCCCTGGCTTGCTCGTGGTGTTCGTCACCGGGATCTGGTCGATGTTCGAGATCGACTTCAGCGATCGAGGCGCCGACTTCCAAGGCACCGTGATGATCAAGGTGCTCCTGGCGGTGCTGTCAGGGCTGTTCGCCGCGGTGCACATCCGCGGCAAGTCGAAGCTGGCCCTCGCCGTCGGCGGCTCGCTCGGCCTGCTGACCGCGCTTGCTGCCCTCTTCCTCGGTCTCCTCCTGCACACCCACGCCTGACCAGCGCCGCCTCCGTGGCCTCAGCCGCCACACGCTGGCGCAGTAGGCCACGGACCACCCGGGGACCACGGATCGACGTAGGCGGGGTGCGGGCGCCTACTGTGCGGGGCAATCGCAGCGCATCTGGGGGGACGTTGACCAATACCGCACGTAGACCGGGACCGATGGATGGGATCCGAGTCTTGGACCTCTCGGTCGCCCTCACCGGTCCATATGCCGCCGCACTCCTGGCGGATCAGGGTGCCGAGGTGATCAAGATCGAAAAGCCCGGGATCGGCGATATTGCCCGCTGGGTTGGCGTGGCGGTCAATGGGATGAGCGCCCTGTACCTGGCCTGCAACCGCGGCAAGCGCTCGATCGCTCTCGATCTGAAGCAACCCGAAGGGCTCGAGATCGCCCTGGCGATGGCCGCCGAAGCGGACGTCATCGTCCAGAACTTTCGGCCGGGGGTGATGGATCAGATCGGGTTCGGCTACGAGGCCGTACACGCCCTCAATCCGCAGATCATCTACGCATCCCTGTCCGGATTCGGCGCCGTCGGCCCCTACGCCGGACGCAGCGCCTACGACACCGCGATTCAGGCGTACGGCGGTTTCGCGACCAACCAGGCCGACCCCAGCGAGGGCACACCGGTCTTTCTGCGTCAGACAGCGGCCGACAAGGTGACCGCGCTGTACGCCAGCCAGGCGATCACCGCCGCGCTCTTCGCCCGCCAACGTGGCCATGGCGGCCAACACATCGAGCTATCGATGACCGACGCGGTGGTGTCGTTCCTGTGGGCCGATGCTGCCGGCAACGAGGTCCTGCTCGATTCTGACCAGTCGATGAACTCCAGCTTCGTCGCTGGGTTCCAGCCGATGCGCTTTCTCGACGGTTGGGGAATCGTCGTGCCGACGTCGGACGCCGACTACGCCGGGATGTGCCGTGCCCTTGATGTGCCTGGCTACGACGATCCGCGGGTCGCCACGATCGGCGAGCGGCGTAAGCACCGCGACGCGTCGAACGCGCTAATGGATATGTGCTACGCGCACGGCGCCAACCTGACCCAGGCCGAAGCGACGGAACGGTTCGAGCGCGAACGCGTGCCGTTCGCGATGATCCTGTCGCCTGACGAATTGACCCGCGACCCGCACGCCGTCGCCATGGGCCTTTTCGAAGACCGCCCACATCCAATCGCCGGCCGGACTCGGCTGCCTCGCCACCCAGCGCAGTTTCGCGCAACGCCCGCCGCGCTCGGTGCGCCGTCGCCAGGCCTGGGCGAGCACACCGACGACGTTTTGGCCCAGTTCGGCTTCGGCGAGCGCATCGAAGCGTTGCGCGCCGCGGGTGTCGTCGCCTAGTTGCGCGGGACCTGGCTCCAGGGGACCTCGCGGTCGACGCGCACATCCCCGGGGAGCCCCAACACTCGCTCGCCAAGGATATTCTTCATCACTTCCGTGGTGCCGCCTTCGATCGAGTTGGCCCGCATCCGCAGGAACGCCTTTTGCGGCGTGCTCAGGTCCATCGTTCGCGAGGTCGCCTTCATCTCGTAACTGCTGAACAACATCCCCTCGGCGCCAAGCAGATCGACCTGGCATTCGAAGATGTCTTTGTTCAGCTCGGCGCTGGCCAGCTTGCCGATCGAGCCCTCCGGCCCCGGGTCGCCCTTCTTACGCATCTGCGCCGCACGAATGTTGGTTAGCCGGGCTGCCTCGGCGCGACACCACAGCGCAGCGACGCGGTCACGAGCGGTCGGCGTCTTGCGTTCGTCTGCCAAACCTTGCCACAGCCCAACCAGGGACCCAATCGCTCCGCTGCCCCGCGGAGGCGTCGTCCCACCGATCGAGACCCGTTCGTTCATCAGCGTGGTCAACGAGACCCGCCAGCCGTCTCCCGGGTTGCCGAGCATCTCGGCGTCGGGAATCCGCACATCGGTGAAGTAGACCTCGTTGAATTCGGCGTCGCCGGTCATCTGCCGTAGCGGGCGGACCTCCACACCTGGGGCCTGCATATCGACGACGAATGCGGTCAGTCCGGCGTGCTTGACGGCCTCGGTGTCGGTGCGCACCACCAACAGTCCAAAACGGGAGACGTGGGCCAGCGTGGTCCATACCTTCTGGCCGTTGATCACCCACTCATCGCCATCGCGCACGCCCCGCGATGACAGGCCAGCGAAGTCCGATCCTGCTCCCGGCTCGCTGAACAGCTGGCACCAAACTTCCTCCCCGGTGAACAGCGGACGCAAGTAGCGCGCCTTCTGGGCGTCGCTGCCCCACACCGCCACGGTCGGCCCGGTCATTCCGTGGCCGATCGGGTTACGCGGCATCGCCGCAGGTCCTCCGGCTTCGGCGATTCGTTCGTTGATCCGCTTCTGCAGTTTCGGACTCAGCCCCAAACCGCCGAGTCCCTCGGCGTTGTGCACCCAGGCCAGCCCAAGGTCGAATTGGGCGCCGAGGAAATCGATCGCCGACGTCGTTGCTGGTGGATTCTCGGCGAGCAGCCGATCGATCAATTCATCGACCCGGGCTTCATCAGTGGCGACATCTGCAGACATGAAGCGCAGACTAGGTCTCAGTTCCAGCTCGATTGCCACGCAGCCCACTGCGCCTGCTCACCCGCGAACTCGTCGAACGTCTGGCGCAGCCGAACCGCCGTCGACAGGGAGAATCGATCGTCGCGGCGGGCGAATTCTGTGGTCAAGTTGTTCAGCATGCGCACGACAATCTGGCGCGGTGTCATCGATTGGACGTCCTGACCGCGCAGCTGGCCTGAGTGACGTCCGGTTACCTGCGCCCACCGGTCAAGCGCGTCGCGGGTGCTCATCACGCCCGGGCCGCTGAACGGATCAGCCCAACGGTCACCGCTGCGGACCATCACGTGTCCCGGTAGGCCGATCAGATCAAGATCGACACCGACCCGCCGACCGACGAGGCGAACCACCAGCGACAGGCTGATCGGCATGCCACATCCGGTGGCCGCGATTCGGTGGAGCATCGAATTGCCGGGGTCGTAGTAGTTCGTGGTCGCCCCGCGCAGTTCGTGACGTCCGATCACATGGGCGAGCAAGCCGGCCATGTCCGCCGGGCAGCCATCCGCCAGCATGTCCAACCACGTGCCGACGGTGCGCAACGCCTCGTCGACGGGCTCCGCCGGAGCGAACGCGCAGCCCAACAGGACGGCAGCTCGTTCCAGATCGGCGCAGTCGGGCGTGGTACGCAGCAAGTCGAGCAGCGCGGCGGCCGCGGTGTCACTAATGGCTGATCACACTAGGGCTGCGCTACCGTCCGATCATGTTTCCGGGGACCTTTGCAGAGCGACTGGCCGACAAGACCGCATTGATCATGGCCGGGTCGGGCTTCACCCAGACCTACGCCGAACTCGACGCCCGAGCCAACCAGCTGAGTCACGTCTTGCGCTCAGCGGGCCTCCAGCCAGGAGATCACGTCGCGATCTGCATGGAGAACAACGATCGCTATATGGAAGCCGTCTGGGGCTGCCATTACGCCGGGCTGATCTATACCGCGTGTAGCAGCCGGCTGCTCGAGGAGGAGCTGTCGTACATCCTCAACGACTCGCAGGCCAAGGCGTTCATCACCTCGCGCTACAAGTCCGACCTGGCGGCCGCTGTCCTCGGGTCAATCGCCCACATCGAGTTGCGTCTGATGATCGACGGGACGATCGACGGCTATCAGTCGTACGAGGACGCCCTCGCTGCGCAGCGCATGACCCCGCTCGACGAAGCCCGCGTCGCCGGCACCGACATGCTGTATTCGTCGGGTACCACCGGACGCCCGAAGGGTGTATCCCGCACGTTCACACCGCACCCGTTGGAGGCCACCGGCTCGTCGATCGGCGGGCTGCTGCAGATGATCTTTGGGGCCAACGAAGACACGGTCTACGTCTCCCCCGCCCCGCTGTATCACGCCGCCCCGCTGCGGTTTTGCATGGGAATCCACGAGATCGGCGGAACGCTGATCGTCATGGAACGCTTCGATCCGGAGCACTACCTCGAGCTGATCGAGCGCCATCGGGTGACCCACAGCCAGGTCGTGCCAACGATGTTCGTGCGCCTGCTGAAGCTGCCCGACGATGTTCGTGCGGCCTACGACGTGTCGTCCGTGCAATGTGTCATCCACGCTGCCGCACCCTGCCCGGTGCCGGTGAAGCGGGCGATGATCGACTGGTTCGGGCCGGTGATCCACGAGTACTACGCCGGCACCGAGGGCAACGGATTCGTGTACACCAACAGCGAGTCCTGGCTGGCCCACCCGGGAACCGTTGGACAACCGCTGGGCTGCACGGTGCACATCTGCGACGAAAACGACGAGGAGGTTCCCACCGGCGAATCGGGCACGGTCTATTTCGAAAGTGCAACGAAGTTCGAGTATCACAATGACCCGGAAAAGACACGGGCCTCGCGCCATCCGAAGGGGTGGAGCACGCTCGGCGACGTCGGCTATCTGGACGAGGACGGGTTCTTGTACCTGACCGATCGCAAGGCGTACATGATCATTTCCGGTGGGGTCAACATCTACCCGCAGGAGTCCGAGAACCTGCTGGTCACTCATCCCAAGGTGCTCGACGTCGCCGTCTTCGGCGTCCCCAACGAGGAGTTCGGCGAAGAGGTCAAAGCCGTCGTCCAACCCGTGGAGATGCCCGAGGATGAGGCTTCGGCCTCAGCGCTGGAAAAGGAACTGATCGCCTTCTGCCGCTCGCACCTGGCCGACGTGAAGTGCCCACGCAGCGTCGACTTCCGCGCCGAACTTCCCCGTCAACCAACCGGCAAGCTCTACAAGCGCCTGCTCAAAGACGAATACTGGGCCAAGGCGTAGTCACGCCCAGGTGTTACGCGGACAGGATGACCATGCGGATTTCGGTCATCTCTTTGATGGTGTAGGCGGGGCCTTCGCGGGTGTTGCCGCTGTCGCGCAGGCCGCCGTAGGGCTGCTGGTCGGCGCGCCACGTGGGTACTTCGTTGACCAGGACACCGCCGAAGTCCAGCTCGCGCACAGCGCGTAGCGCCTTGGAGATATCCGCGGTGAAGATTGCTGCCTGCAAGCCGTACTTGGTGTCGTTGGCCTGCTTGAACGCATCGTCCAAGTCGTCGTACGGCACGATCGACACCACCGGGCCGAAAACCTCCTCGCGGCATACCTTCATGTCCGCGGTGGCTCCAACGATCACGGTCGGGGCGAGCACGCCGTGCTCATCAACCACGCCCCCGGCGCGGATCTGAGCGCCCTCGGCGCGTGCTTCATCGATCCATTCCTTGACGCGATCGCGCTCGCCGGTGGAGATCAGCGCCGACACGTCGGTGGCCTCATCCATCGGGTCGCCGACGACCAACGTCTCCACGGCAGCGACCAACGCCTCGGTGAACGGCTCGACGATGTCGCGGTGCGCATAGATCCGCTGCGTGGAGATGCAGCTCTGCCCGGCATGGCTGAATCCGGCGATGCGCACCTTGGCCGCCGCCGTCGACCAGTCGCCATCTGGCTCGATGATCAGTGGCGCGTTGTTGCCAAGTTCGAGCCCGACCCGCTTGCGCGGGGCGCGGGCGCGAATTCCCCAGCCGACCTCCGGCGATCCTGTGAAGGTGATCAGGGCGATATCGGGGTGGTCGACAATCGCATTGCCCACCACGCTGCCGCTGCCGGTGACCACATGCAAATAGCCGTCGGGTAGTCCAGCCTCGGCCAACAGGGATGCCAAGTTGATCGACGAGAACGGCGTCTGGCTAGCCGGCTTCAACACCACGGGGCATCCTGCAGCGATCGCCGGGGCCAGCTTGTGGACCACCAGGTTGAGCGGGAAGTTGAACGGCGCAATCGCCCCGATCACACCGATCGGAACACGCATCGTGAAGCCGATCTTTCCCTCCCCCGCAGCCAACGCATCGAGCGGGATGACCTCGCCGGCCAGGGTGCGCGCTTCAGCGGCCGAAAAGCGGAAGGTGCCAACGGCCCGCTCGACCTCGCCACGCGCCGTACGGATCGGCTTGGCCGCCTCCTTGGCCAACACCTGAGCGAACTCTTCGGCACGTTCCTGTAATGCCGCTGCCGCGGCATCCAAGATCGCCGCCCGCTTCCACAGCGGCAGCGGGTTGTCACACAACGCAGCGGCCGCCGCGGCGACGGCTCGATCGACGTCGTCAGCAGTGTGCGCTGGGATGTCCCCGATAACCGAGCCATCGAATGGTGCATGGACGGTGATGCGATCGGTAGCCATACCACCGACGATACTGGGCCGGATGAATGAGCCTTCTCACCCCTACCTGGACTGGGAAGGGCCGATTGGTTTCGCCCACCGCGGCGGGGCCAGCGAGGCTCCAGAGAACACGATGCCTGCGTTCCAGTACGCGATCGATCTGGGCTTTCGCTATCTGGAAACCGACGTTCAAGTCACCGCCGACGGTGTCCTCGCCGCCTTCCACGACAACAACCTGCGGCGCACCACGGGCGTCGACGGGCGAATCAGAACGATGACCTGGGAGGCCGTCCAGCGCGCTGAAGTGCGCGGCCCGGCGGGCACCGCCAGCGCCCCCATCCCGCTGCTCGAGGACATCCTCACCACCTGGCCGCAGGTGCGCGTCAATATCGACTGCAAGTCCGACGCAGCGGTCGACGCGCTGGTCAGCGTGATCCAACGCACTCGATCGATCGATCGAGTCTGCATCGGGGCGTTTAGCGATCTGCGACTGCGGCGCATCCGCCACCGACTGGGACCCGGAGTCTGCACCTCGATGGGTCCCGCCGCGGTAGCCGCGCTGCTGTCTGGTCGGCTGCGTCGCAGCACGGCGCAGGCCGCGCAGATCCCGGTGCGCTACGGACGAATCAAGGTGGCAACGCCGTCGCTGATCCGCACTGCCCACGAGATGGGTGTGGCCGTACACATCTGGACGATCGACGAGGCTGCAGAGATGAACCGTCTGCTGGACCTGGGCGTCGACGGGATCATGACCGATCAGCCGGCCACGCTGCGCGACGTCTTTACCGAACGAGCGATCTGGCACCGATGAGCGACCACCCGCCAGCACACATCGAAATCCCGGCGTTGGTCGAGCCGCACGCCCACCTCGACAAGGCGTTCCTCGCCGAGCGGGTGCCCAATCCGACCGGCGACTTGATGGGGGCGATCTACGCGATCGAGGCAGCACGCGACTCGATCACCGTCGCCGACACCATCGAACGCGCCGAACGCGCCGCCCGGCTGATGCTGGCCAACGGCGTCACCGCAATCCGCACGCACGCCGACACCACCGTGTTCAACGGGCTGACCTCGGTTCACGCCCTAATCGAGGTCCGCGAACGACTGCGCGAACTGATGACGATTCAGGTCTGCGCGTTGACCGGTTGGCCGGTACTCGGCAACGAAGGAGCGGAGCACCGCGCCCTGCTGCACGCCGCGATCGACGCCGGGGTTGACCTGATCGGCGGCTGCCCCCACCTGGAGGACGATCCCAATGCCGCCAACGACTTCTTTCTGGGTGTCGCCGCCGAACACGATCTTCCGCTGGATCTGCACACCGACGAAACCCTGGATCCGCGGGCGACAGCGTTGGCCGACTTGGCGGACAAGGTGATTTCTACCGGGCACTGCGGCATGGTCACCGCCAGCCATTGCGTGTCGTTGTCGGTGGCCGACGAGACCACCCAGCGGCGCGTTGCCGAGCGGCTCGCCCAGGCAGGCATCGGCGTCATCGCCCTCCCACAGACCAACCTGTTCCTCCAAGGGCGCGATCACCAGCAATCGATGCCGCGGGCCGTTGCTCCGGTGCGTGCCCTGCGTGCGGCAGGCGTGGTGGTGGCAGCCGGGGCCGACAATCTGCAGGACCCGTTCAACCCCGTAGGCCGCGGCGACCCGCTGGAAACCGCGTCGCTGATGATCGTCGCCACGCACGTGTTGCCCAACGACGCGCTGGCGATGGTGTCGACGCTGGCCCGTCAGGTGATTGGACTGCCTCCGTCTGCGGATCGCGTTCGCGTCCCTGCGTCCAGCGTGCGCGAGGCGATCGCCTTCGGCCCGTCCGGTCGCCAACTTCTACGATCCGGCTAATGAACGCTCGCCCGGATCAACGTCTCGTCGACAAGCGAGCGGTCGTCACGGGGGGCGGTCGCGGCATTGGTGCCGAGATCGCCGCGACCTTTCGCCGTCATGGCGCACAGGTCGTGACGATCGACCTCGCGGCAACTGGCGATGATGCAATCACCGCTGACCTCAGCGACCCCGACGCGGCGCGCGGCGCCACCGATCGGGCGATCGAGCGCCTCGGAGGCATCGACATCCTGGTCAACAACGCCGGAATCTTGAAGATGGCGCCACTCCTGCAACTGGACGTGGCGACGTGGGACAAGACCTTCGATGTCAACGTGCGGGCGATGCTGCTGACCATCCAGCAGGCGGCGCCGGCGATGATCGAACAAGGATCCGGGTCGATCATCAACATGGCCTCGATGGGCGGCAAAGTCGGCTCACCCAACCAAGCCCATTACGCGGCATCGAAGGCTGCGGTTATCGCCCTGACGCGAGTGGCCGCGATGGAGCTTGGCGCGGACCAGATCCGCGTCAATTGTCTGTGCCCCGGCTACGTGCTGACGGAAATGGGCGCGGCGACACGTACCCAGGAGATGATCGACACGTGGTCGGCCAAGTCGCCACTGGGCAGGCTGGCCCAGCCCGCCGATGTGGCTGCAATGGCGCTGTTCCTGGCGTCCGATGAAAGCAACTACTACACCGGTCAGGCGATCAACGTCACCGGTGGGATGATCATGCACTGATCGTCAACGATGGCGATCAGCGGATGTTCACACGGCGGAAACAGAACAGGCACGGGCGCAGCCCAGGGAGGAACTAAGTTGTCTCGAATGGAGATGGGGAGCGAGCCGGCGTTGCGGTTCAACACGGTTTCGATGCGATTTCCGGATGGCACGCATGCCCTCTCGGAGACCTCCTTCGACGTCCATCCCGGCGAGTTCGTCACGGTTGTTGGCCCCTCGGGATGCGGCAAGTCGACGCTGCTGAAGATCGCCTCGGGGCTGCACAAGCCGACCACCGGCAGTGTCCAGGTCGACCGCAAGAAGCTCGGCTACGTCTTTCAAGACGCCACCCTGCTGCAGTGGCGCAACGTGCAAACCAACGTCGAACTGCTTGGCGAACTGGAGGCGATGCCCAAGGCGGAACGCGCCCGGCGGGCCACGGCAGCGATCACCACGGTAGGCCTTGCCGGGTTCGAGAAGAAGTATCCGAAGCAGCTTTCCGGCGGGATGAAAATGCGTGCCTCGCTGGCCCGCACGCTGGTGCTCGAACCGCAGCTGTTCCTGTTTGACGAGCCGTTCGGCGCCGTCGACGAGATCACCCGCGAACGTCTCAACGACGAGGTCATCCGTCTCTTCCAAGAACGCAACTTCGCCTCGCTGTTCATCACCCACTCGATCTCCGAGGCGGTGTTCTTGTCGACCAAGGTCTTGGTCATGAGCGCCCGTCCCGGACGAATCCTCGGTGAGTTCCATATCCCCTTCGACTACCCCAGGGCTCCCGAACTGCGTTTCGAACCCGAATTCGCCGAGTTGTGTGGCGAGATCAGCCTGGCCCTCCGTGGAGCGCACGCATGAGCGAGGAAATCCTTCACGGGCTCGACCCGCTCGACGCACCGCCGCCGGTCGAGCGCAAGAAGCGGATGCGGCCAATCGACATCATCGGCCCGTTGATGATCTTTGCCCTGTTCCTCGGCCTGTGGGAATACATCCGTCGCGACGGACTGCGCCGGTTCTTCAACAAGCCGAAGTTCCTGGTCCCCTCCCCCGTCACGGTGGTCGACAAGTTCTTCTCCAACAAGATCATCCACGACCGCCTGATCGGCGGCCTCGGCTGGACCACCCTGGTCTCCGTGATCGGCTTGCTGATTGCGATCATTATCGGCATTGCGCTGGCGGTGCTGTTGTCGCAGAGCAAATGGATCGAACGCTCGATCTTTCCGTACATGGTCGCCTTGCAGGCGATTCCGATCCTGGCGATCGTCCCGCTGATCGGCACCGTGCTGGGCTACGGGATGAGCGCCCGAATCTTCGTCTGCGTGATGATCTCGATCTTCCCGATCGTGACCAACACCCTGTTCGGGCTGATGTCCGCCGAATCCAGCCAGCACGACCTGTTCACCCTGCGCAAGGCCAGCCGCTGGACGCGCCTGCGCAAGCTGCAATTCCCCGCAGCGATGCCCTCGATCTTCACCGGGTTCCGCATTTCGGCCGGGCTCAGCGTGATTGGCGCGGTCGTCGGCGAGCAGCTGTTCCAGCAGGGCTCGAAGCCGGGCCTCGGCATCGTTATGGATCAATTCCGTCAGAAGGCGATCTGGGAAGGCACCTATGCCGGGTTGATCATCGCCTCGCTGCTCGGCATCTTCATGTTCGTCTTCTTCGGTTGGCTGTCGAAGGTGGTCGTCGGCCACTGGTACGAATCGAATCGCAGCTAGCACCGTCTATCCACCCGAGGCGCGCGCCTCCCAACCCGTGAACAACCAGCAACAAGGAGCACCCATGCAATACCGTCGCACCAAGCTGCTCGCCGCCTCGGTCATCGCTTCGACGATGATCCTGGCCGCGTGTGGCGACGACAAGAAGGAAACGTCGACGAGCACTGCCGCATCGACCCCGGCCGGTGGCTCCACGGCGCCCGCCGGCGCAGCGGTGTCGCTGAAGGGCGACTGCCCCGACCAGGTCACGATCCAGACCGACTGGATGCCCAAGGCCGAGCACGGCTTCCTGTATCAGATGGTCGGCGAGGGTTTCACCACCGACAAAGCCAAGGGTTATGTCACCGGCCCGCTGATCGACAAGACCGGTGCCGACACCGGCGTCAAGATTCAGATCCGTTCGGGTGGCAAGCCGCAGGGCTTCCAGCCGGTGACGCAGCTGATGTACGCCGACGAGTCGATTCTGCTCGGTTACGTGTACACCGACGAGGCGATCCAGTTCAGCGGCAACTTCCCCACCGTGGCCATCGAATCCGGTTACAACAAGAACCCGCAGATGATCATGTGGGACCCGGCCACCTACCCCGACGTCAAGGGAATCAAGGACCTAGGCACGAAGGGCGTCAAGATCCGCTACTTCGGCGGCGCGGCGTACATGGACTACCTGACCGGCTCCGGAATGCTGAAGAAGGACCAGGTCGACGGCTCCTACACCGGCGACCCGTCGCTGTTCATCGCCGACGAAGGCAAGTCTGCCCAGCAGGGCTTCGGTTCGGCCGAGCCGTACCTGTACAAGTCGGAGCTGAAGGACTGGGGCAAGGACGTCAAGTACGAATACATCAACGACGTCGGCTGGGAGAACTACGCCGAGTCGATCGCTACCAAGCCCGACAACGTCAAGAAGTACAGCGCCTGCTTCAAGAAGCTGGTCCCGATCATCCAGCAGGCCAGCGTCGACTATGTCAACAGCCCAGAGCGGGCCAACAAGGTGATCATGGCCGCCGTGGCCTCGTTTGGCGGTGACTTTGGTTGGACCTACACCCAGGGCGCGGCCGACTACGGCGTGGCCACGATCAAGAAGGACAAGCTGGTCGACAACGGCCCGAACGGCATGGGCAGCTTCGACCTCGACCGGGTCAACAACCTGATCAAGTTGGCGGTGCCGATCTACAAGGCCCAGGGTGCCACGCCGAAGGAAGGCGTGAAGGCCGAGGACATCGTCACCAACGAGTTTATCGACCCGAACATCAAGCTGTAACGGCACATTGTTGGAACCGGGTTCGGTTCGTCAGCCATCCAGGCCGACGCACCGAACCCGGTTCTTCGCGTTCCACGAGCGCGAACGCGACGTGCCGGGTCATTCACGTTCGCCGCTACGGCTGATTGGCCAGGGCGAGAACGACGTTCAACAGAACATCGGCTCCGGCGGTGACATCGCCAGGGGACGTGTATTCAGCGATGTTGTGCGACAGGCCGTTGACGCTGGGCACGAAGACCATCGCCGTTGGGCAGATCCGCGCCAGCATCTGCGCGTCGTGACCAGCGCCACTCGGCATTCGCAGCGTCGAAAACCCGAGTCGTTGGGCGGTGGACTCGACCAGATCGACGGTCTGATCGTCGAAGCTGACCGGCTCAAATCGGGCCAGCGTGCGCCGCTCGATCGTCACCCCTTCGCTGGCCGCTAAGTCGTTACACAACGCGGCAAAGCCCGCCTCGGCCCGTCGCAGCTGGTCTTCGTCGGTATTGCGCAGGTCGACGGTCATCGTCACCGTGGATGGCACGACGTTGACCAAGTTCGGACGGAACTCGCAGCGCCCAACGGTGGCGACCTGCGAGCCACCGATCTCCGACGCCAGCTCGCGTACGCCAACGTTGATCGCCGCGGCGACGTACCCGGGGTCGTGGCGCAGGCGCATCGGTGTCGTCCCGGCATGAGCAGACTGTCCGGTGATCGTCAGTTCCGTCCAGGAGATGCCCTGCACACCAGTGACCACCCCGATCGTGACACCACTGTCCTCCAGCACCGGGCCCTGCTCGACATGCAATTCGACGTAGGCATGCGGCGCATCGGCCGCCGGACACGGCATCGATCCGGCATACCCGATCGCATTCAACTCGTCGCCAAGGCGGACCCCGTCGGCGTCCAGCACGTCGAGCGCATCCTCGACGCTCATCGCCCCCACGTACACCAGGCTGCCAAGCATGTCGGGGGCAAAGCGAGCCCCTTCTTCGTCGGTGAAGAAGGCAACGCTGACGCCGCGCCGCGGCCGTAGGTCGGCGGGCAGGGCGAGCAGCGTCTCGATCACTTCGAGCCCACCGAGCACCCCGAGATTGCCATCGAAGCGCCCGCCGGTGCGCACGGTATCGATGTGCGAGCCAACCATCACCGGGGCCGCCGACGGATCGCGCCCGGTCATCGCGGCGACCACGTTGCCGATCCCATCGATGCTGACATCCAGTCCCAGATCGGTCATCCACGAGACGACCAGATCGCGTCCCTGACGATCCTCGTCGGTCAATGCCAGACGGGCGCAACCGCGCTCGCCATTCGGCCCCAAAACGGCACCGATCCGGCCGAGCTCTTCAATCCGCTCCCACAGCCGCTTGCCGTTGACGCGCACTTCGTTCATCGACGCCACCTGCTATCGACCGAAGTTGAACGTGGCGACCTCGGCCAGACCGGCACACAGGTTGCGCACTGCCCCGTCGAACAGCGCGGCACCCAACTCGGCCGTTGCCGGGGTTGGGTCGCCGATGATCCCCTCGTCGAAGAAGTCGTTGGACAGCCAGCCAAAGCTGACGGTGCCACCAAACCGGACCCGCTCGTTGCGCGCCAACCTGTCGGGCACGCGGCGCACTGCCTGGCTCATGTCGACCAGGTCGGGGGCCAGGTGGAGCATGATCGAGGTTTCCTCGGTGCCGCCGTGAACGCCCATCCCCAGCTCCGACGCCGGCGAGCTGCCGCCCTGATCGGCGGGCTGACCAGGATGGGTCAGGAAGGTCATCAACCCATGAGCCAGGCGGATCTCGCGGCAGGCCACGTTCAACAATGCGCTGTTGCCGCCATGGCCGTTCAAAAACACCAAGCGCTGGGCGGGCGTGGTGGCCACACATCGACCGATGTCGTCCAGCACCGCCAAAAGCGTCGTCGCCGAGAGCCACATCGTGCCGGGCGACCAGGCATGCTCGTTTGATTTCGTGTAGTCCAGCGCCGGGAGCAGCCAGACGTCCAGTTCTTCGCCGCAGCGGCGCACCGCCTCTTCGGCGACCGCCCGGGCGACCACCGAGTCGGTGCTCAACGGCAGGTGCGGGCCATGTTGTTCGATCGCCCCCAACGGTTGCAGCAGGATGCTGGTCGGAAGCAGCATCTGGCTGATCTGCGGGCCGCGCAGGTCGGCGAGGTGCCGCGTCCCAGAACTCGGCGAGGGCGTCGAATACGGCGTCACATCTGCACGATAGGCAGAATGAAGCGGTGCACCACGACTACGACGCGATCATTGTCGGTGCCGGCCACAACGGCCTGGTCTGCGCGGCGTACCTGGCCAAGGCTGGACTCAATACCCTGCTGATCGAGGCCCGCGACTCGGTCGGCGGGACGGCCACCAGCGAGCATTTCGCTGGTGCGATCGCCAACGTCTGCAACTGCGACCACCTGACCTTCCGCACAACCCCGGTGATCGACGAGCTCGACCTGACCGCCCACGGGCTGCGCTACCTGAACGTCGAGCCAGCACAATTCAATGCCACCTGGTCCGGCCATCCAGCGTGGGCCAGCTATCACGATGTCGATGCCACCCTGGACGAGATTGGCCGCAGCTACCCAGCCGAGGTGGCTGGCTACCGCCGCTACCTGCGCGCCGCGATGCCAGCGGTGCGGATGGTGTTCGACGCGGCCAACGATCCGCCGTCACTCGGCGGTCTGACCCGCAAGGTGATCGGCCGCCGCGGCCGGGGCGTGTCGACCCTGTTGCGCTGGAGCCGGATGAGCGCCGCCGACGTGGTCCGCCGCTATTTCAGCCACGAGGCACTGCAGGCGCCGGCTCTGGCCGTCGGGCCGATCGTCTGGGGCTTGTCCCCGGAGACACCCGGTACCGGGCTCGGCGCGCTGACCTACGCAATGCGTCACGTCGGCCAGCTTGGCCGCCCGGTTGGCGGCAGTCGAATGGTCCCCGAGACGCTGCTCGCCGCGTTTCGTGTCGCCGGTGGAACGCTGATGCTGTCCACCCCGGTGCAGGCGATCACCTGCGAGGGCGAGGCGGTGCGCGGCGTGGTGATCGGCGACGAGCAGACGATCACCGCGCCGATCGTGATCTCGGCGTGCAATCCGCACGACACCTTCCTGCGCTGGCTGCGCAATCCGCCAGCGGTGGCAGACGGGCTGATCGCCCGATGGCGTCAGACGCCGCACGCCGAAGGCTATGAGTCGAAAATCGATGCGGTGGTCGCTGCCCCGCCACGGCTGACGACGATCAACCCGGCGATCAGTGATGCGCAGATGGCCGCGACGATGGTCCTGGCCCCCAGCCCGGCCGACATGGACCGTGCCGCGGCGATGATGGCGCGTGGCGAGATCCTGCCCCGCCCGGTGCTGATCGGCAACACCCCCAGCGTGCTCGATCCGTCGGTGGCCCCACCTGCGGGACACATCTTCAGCCTCGAGGCGCTGTTCACGCCCTATCGCTTTGCAGGCGGATGGGACACCGACGCCGAACCGCGCCGCTGGCTCGACGAATTCGCCACGATGGTTGAACCAGGTTTCCTGACTGGACTCGGCGATTGGCGAGCCAAGACTCCGCCGACCTACGAACGCGAATTTCATCTGCCGGCCGGCCACGCCACGTCGTTCGCTGGTGGGCCGCTGGCCGCATTGATCAACAAGTCACCCGAGCTGACCCGTTACGAGACCCCGGTGCGCGGGCTGTACTTGACCGGGGCGGCGACGTTCCCGGGTGCAGGCGTGTGGGGGGCCAGCGGGCGCAACGCCGCGCGACGCGTCCTCAGGCGTCTTTGACAGCCCAGTCGCGCTTGGCGACGGGGTCCTGGTCACTCCACGGAAAGTTGATCCACAGGTCGGTCTTCTTCCACACGTAATCGCACTGCACGATCGAGTGCGACTTCTCGTAGAGCACGGCGGTGCGCACCTCGGCGACCTTGCCTTCGCAGAACTGTTCGACGCTGCGCAGGGTGTGGCCGGTGTCGGCAACGTCGTCGGCGATCAGAATTTTGGCGTCGCTGACATCGACGAAATCCGGGGCCGGTGGCAGGATTCGCGGCACCTCCAGGCGCTCGTCGACGCCGGTGTAGAACTCGACGTTCATCGTGTACACGTTCTTCACGGACAAGGCGTAGCCCAATGCGCCGCCGACCAGCAGACCGCCGCGGGCGATCGACAAGATCATGTCGGGCTCGTAGTCGTCGGCCACCATTTGGGCTAGCTCGCGGGATGCCCTTCCGAAGATTTCCCAGGTCAAGATCTCGCGCTCGTTGCTCACGGCGATCAACCTAACCGATCGATACCCGCTGGCAGATGGTTCATAGACAGATGTCACCTGGACGCACCGGGACGCGGCGCAGGTCCAGCCCGGTGGCGTCGCGGATCGCAGCGAGCACCGCAGGCGTCGACGAGATGCACGGTGGCTCGCCGACGCCTTTGGCCCCGAGCGGTGACATCGGATCAGGGATTTCGACCAGATCAGCAACGACCTCGGGCATGTCCAGCATCGTCGGCAACAAGTAGTCGGTGAAGCTGGCATTGCGCACAATGCCGTCGATTTGGATGATCTCTTCCATCACCGCCAACCCAACACCCTGGGCGACGCCGCCTTCGATCTGACCGAGCACGCTGAGCGGGTTCAGGGCGCGCCCAACATCCTGGGCGGTCGCGATCTGGACGACCTTGACCAGGCCCAGTTCCACGTCCACATCGACCACTGCACGGTGGGCGACGAAGGCAAACGCGGTGTGGCAATTGCCCTGACCGTTCTCGTCGAGATCCTCGGTGGGTGCGTGGTGGTGTTCGAAGGTCGCTTCGAACATCTGCCCCTGCGAGACGTCGGGGACCGATACCGAGCGAACCTCGCCCCTGACGGTGGCCGACAGCCAGCCGTGCTCCAGCACCACCTGATCCACGTCGACACCCCACACCTCCGCCTGATGGGCGCGGAGTTGGTCACCCACGGCATTGCACGCGCCCAAGACGGCGCCGCCGCTCATCCAGGTCTGGCGAGAGGCGGAGGTGGAGCCAGCGGAGCCCACGGTGGTGTCGATCGGTTCGCAGACCACGGCGGCGACACCGAGCACGCTGCGGGCGATCTGCGGGGCCAACGTGGTGAAGCCCTGGCCGACCTCGGCGGTGGCGAACTTCAGAGCCACCGTGCCATCGGCCAAGCGGCAGCGCGCCGTCGAGTAGTCGTCGAACCCCTCGGAATACATCAGGTTCTTGATCGACACACCCCAGCCGATGCCACGGCGAATATGACCGCGGTCGGCCGTCAGCCCGCTCCCGCCCGGCAGGCGCAGTGGGTCGCCATCGTGACCACCGACGGGCTCATCGGGCAGCGGCAGCGCCGCGGTTCGGGTGATGCATTCCGCAACGGGCGCAACGTTCAAGATCGGTTGACCGGTGATCAGCCGATCCCCGGTCTCCATCGCGTTCTTCAGCCGAATCTCCACCGGGTCCAGCCCGCAGGCCTCGGCCAAGCGATCCATCTGGCCCTCGTGGGCAAAGCAGGCCTGGACCACACCGAAGCCGCGCATCGCCCCGCACGGCAGGTTGTTGGTCCGCACCGCATATCCCTCGACGGTGGCGTTCTCGCATTTGTACGGCCCTTGGGCGTGGGTGATGGCGTTGATCAGCACCGCCGGCGACGTGCTGGCGTACGCCCCACCATCGAGCACGAAGCGGGCCTCGACGCGCCGCAGCGTGCCGTCGCGGTCGGCGTGATGACGCATCCAAATCTTTGCCGGATGACGATGGACGTGGCCGAGAAAGCTCTCGGCGCGGGAGTACGCCATCTTGACCGGACGACCAGCGTGCAACGCCAGCAGACACGTGTGAACCTGCAAGCTGATGTCCTCGCGCGCCCCGAAGGCGCCGCCGACTCCCCCGAGCGTCAGGCGCACCTTGTCGATCGGCAGGTCCAAGCAGGCGGCGATCTGGGTCTGGTCCTCGTGCAACCACTGCGTGGCGACGTACAACTCGACACCCGCGCCGCCGGGATCGGGCATCGCCAGGGCGGCCTCGAGGCCCAGGAACGCTTGATCCTGCATGCCCATTTCGTAGGTGCCTTCGACCACGACCTCGCCGACCAGTTGCTGATCGCCGCGAATGATCCGCTGATGGCGAAACACGTTGCCGTCGGGGTGGATCTTGGCCGTCGCCACAATGGCCTCTTCGGCATCGGTCAACGGGTCGAGCACCTCATAGTCAACGACAATCGCAGCCAACGCCCGCCGGCACGTTTCCGGATGATCTGCTGCCACCGCGGCGACCGCCTCACCGACGTAACGCACATAGCTGCTGGCAAACACCGGCTGATCGCTGTTGATCAGCCCGTAGGTGGCCTTGCCAGGGACATCAGCAGCGGTGATCACCGTGGTGACCCCATCGATCTTCCACGCCCCGGTGATATCGATGCTCCGAATCCGGGCGTACGGATGTGGCGAACGCAGCGTCGCGCCCCACAGCACCCCATCGGCCGACAGATCGCCGCTGAATGCAAACGTGCCCTGCACCTTGGCGATTCCATCTGGACGCAGCGCGCTGTCGCCCAGCCGGTCAGCGACGCGGCCGGACGTCGTCGCGGTGCTGTCCGTCGCCGTCACCTGCGTCACAGGGCACCTGCCTGACGGCGTTGCACGGCAACACGCTGCACAGCGTCCAGAATCCGCCCGTATCCGGTACACCGACAGATATTTCCGGACAATTGCTCGCGGATCTCTAACTCGCTGGGGTCAGGGTTGGACTCGAGCAGGGCGTGGCTGGCCATGATCAGCCCAGGTGTGCAAAACCCGCACTGCACCGCGCCGGCATCGACATAGGCCTGCTGAATATCGGTGGGTACCCCCGGCTCGGCCAACCCCTCGACAGTAACGATCGGCTGACCAACGGCCGTGGCGGCCATCACCAGGCAGCTACAGACCAGCTCACCGTCGACCGTGACACTGCACGAACCGCATTCGCCTTGCTCGCACGCTCCCTTCGCCGCCAGCAGGCCAAGCCGTTCGCGCAGCACATAGAGCAGGCTCTCGCCAAGCCAGGCGTCGGCCACCTGACGCTCGGTGCCGTTGACGTTCAGGGAATAGAACTGAGGGTCACTCATTGGGGAACGCCCTTCGCAAGAGTCGTCCGGCGAGCACGCCGATCGCGTGACGTCGGTACTGGGCGGTGGAACGGTGGTCGTCGATCGGGCGCGCCGCCTGCGCTGCCGCGTCGGCGAAACGCCGAACGGAGTCGGCGCTGGCCTGACGCCCGGCGAAATCAACCTCGGCAGCGGCCATCTGTTCGGCTGCCGTACAGCGGATGATCACCGGACCAACTGAGCCGATCGCAAGCTGCACGGTGCGTCGCTGGTCGTCGACCACCAGCGCGGCATTCGCCGTGGCGATCACCATCGCGTTGCGCACCCCGACCTTCGCAAAACCCTGCCAGCCTGCAGCAACCGGGACCGTGACGGCCTCGATCAACTCCCCCGGTTGCAGCACGTTGCGTTTCGGCCCGGTGATGAACTGACTGAACGGCACATCGCGCGGCGCGGTGAGCGAGCGCAGGTGAACCACCGCGTCCAACGCGGCCAGCACGGGGAGTCCGTCACCGGCGGGCGACGAGGTCGCCAGATTGCCGCCGATCGTGGCTGCGGCGCGGATCTGTGGCGATCCCACGGTGCGCCCTGCCTCGGCCAGAGCAGGAAGCCACGCGCAGAGCGGGTCGCTCATGATCTCGGCGTAGGTAACGGCCGCGCCCAAACGGACCGTGCCCGCCGAGCGGTCGTGGGTCCAGGTGCGCAGTTCGGCGACGCGGTTGACCGAGACGATCCCGCTCGGTCGGCGATGGCCCATGTTGACCTCGACCATCAAGTCGGTGCCACCAGCCAGAACGCTTGACGACGGCTCGGCGGCAAGCGCGGCAAGCGCCTCGTTGAGGGATCGGGCAACCACGACAGACATCGCCAGCACTTTACATTTCGTACATCCAGCGCAGGGACAATCAATCCCCGACGCCGTGTCAGGTGATGGTGATCTGTTCGGTGCCGATTTCCGGCTCCGGGAACTGCGGGTCCATGTCGCGCAGCGTGTCGCGCAGGAGCCGCGCCACCAACAGATTGCGCACCCAATTGCGGTCCGCCGGGATCACGTACCAGGGCGCGGCGGTGGTCGACGTACGGCTCAGCGCCGCTTCGTAGGCGCGCATGTAGTCGGGCCACAGCTTGCGGTCGTCCAAGTCGCCAGCGCGGAACTTCCAACGCTTGTCTGGGTCGTCGAGACGATCCTGAAAACGCTGGCGTTGTTCGTCTTTGGAGACGTTCAGGAACACCTTGACAACCCTGGTGCCCTCGTCGCCAAGCATCCGTTCGAAGTCGGCGATCTGCTGATAGCGCTTCTGCCAGCGATCCGCCGGCACCAGGTTCTTGACCCGCACGACAAGCACATCTTCGTAGTGGCTGCGGTTGAAGATCCCGATCTCGCCCTTTGGCGGGCAGGCCGCGTGAATTCGCCACAGGTAGTCGTGCTGGGTTTCCGGGCCGCCGGGCACCTTAAAGCTGGACACATTGACGCCGGCTGGATTCAGCCCGGCGGTGACGGCGCGGATCGTGCCATCCTTGCCCGCCGCGTCCATCGCTTGAATGACGAACAGCAGCGAGCGCTTGGCTTCGGCGTACAACCGCTGTTGAAGCTGGTCGATCTCGTCGACGACGGCGAGCAGTTCGGCCTTGGCGGCTTCTTTCTCCCAGCCGAAGGTGTCGCGGGTGTCGTACTTCGCCAACTTCGGCTTTTCGCCGGGTCGGACACGCAGCGATTCAAGATGTTGATCGATCTTCAGCTTGCCCGGACTCATTCGGCCACGCTAGCCGTGAGGTCCGGGTGATGGCAGGCAACGAAATGATCGGCACCGATCTGACGCATCTGTGGCTCCTCGGTTCGGCAACGCTCGCTGGCGACCGGGCAGCGCGGGTGGAATCGACAACCGGGCGGAGGAAGCACCGGCGATGGTGGTTCGCCCTCGATTGGCGACTGCACCGCGGCAACGGTGGGATCCGGAACCGGGATCGATTCCAACAGCACCGAGGTATACGGATGCGCCGGTGCCGAATACAGCGCGTCGGCCGCGGCCACCTCGCACAACTTCCCCAGATACATCACCGCGACCCGGTCGGAGATGCTCTTCACCACGGCCAGGTCATGGGCAATGAAGATCATCGTCAGGCCGCGCTCGGCAGTGATGTCTTCGAGCAGGTTCAACACTTGTGCTTGGACGCTGACGTCGAGCGCGCTGACCGGCTCGTCGCAGATGATCAAGGTCGGATCAAGGACCAACGCACGGGCGATCGAGATCCGCTGGCATTGCCCACCGCTGAATTGATGGGGCTGGCTTTCGGCGGCGCGCCGCGGGTCGATCCCCACTTCCTCCAGCAGGCGGTCGACCCGCGCCTCACGTTCCGCCTTGGTGCCGCGCTTCCACACCGCCAAAGGTTCGGCGACGATCTCGCGCACCTTGCGCCGCGGGTTCAGCGAACTGATCGGATCCTGAAAGATGATCTGCATCTGGGTTCGCGCGGCGCGCATCGCCGCCGGATCCAGCGTGGTCAGTTGCTGCCCCTGGAAGATCACCGAGCCAGAGGTTGGCGGCGGTAGCTGCATGATCGCCCGACCCGTGGTGCTCTTGCCGCAGCCGCTCTCCCCGACGATGCCCAAGGTCTCCCCGGGCAGCACGTCGAGGCTGATCCCACTGACGGCGTGGACCGACAGCCCCGTGCGCCCGACGGGGAACTCGACAACCAAGTCTTCGACACGCAAGAGCACGTCTTCGATCGGCCGCAGATGGGCGTGACCGGTACCGGCCATCAGGCCCTCCCCGCCGTTGCGACGGCCGCGGTCGGCGAACCAACCGGGTACCAACAGGCAAAGACGTGCGAAGAATCGCCGTCGGAGGTCAGCGGCGGCGCCTCATCAAGACATCGCTGTTGGGCGTAGGCACACCGCGGCGCGAATCGGCAGCCCGCTGGCGGATTGACCAGATCGGGTGGTCGACCGCCGATCACCGACAGCCGGGTATGACTGGGCGCGCTGATCTTCGGGATGCTCTGGAGGAGCGCCTCGGTGTAGGGCATCCGCACATTGGCAAACAGCGTCTTGGTCGGCGCCCGCTCGACGATCTGCCCGCCATACATCACGGCCACTTCATCCGTGTGTCCAGCGACCACCCCAAGGTCGTGGGTCACCAGGATCAGCGACATATTGCGCTCACGGCGCTGTTCTCCGAGCAGGTTCAGGATTTGGGCTTGCACCGTGACGTCCAAGGCGGTGGTTGGCTCGTCAGCCAGAAGCAGCGTCGGCCCACACGAGATCGCGATCGCGATCATCACACGCTGGCGCATCCCTCCGGACAGTTCGTGCGGGTACTGGCACATCCGCCGCTCCGCCTCGGGGATGCGCACGTCGTTGAGCAGGCGGATCGCCGTCTCTCGCGCCGCGTCGCGGCCCAGGCCCAGATGGATCCGCAACGGTTCGGTGATCTGCGCGCCGATCCGCATCAGCGGGTTGAGCGACGTCATCGGGTCCTGAAAGATCATCGCCATCTCGGATCCCCAGATCGAGCGCATCTGCTTGCGCTTCAACCCGCTGATCGTGGTGTCCTGGAAATCAACGGTGCCGCCACGTTTGACCCCGTGGGTAGGAAGCAGTCCCATGATCGAGCGCGACAGGATCGTCTTGCCCGAACCGCTCTCGCCGACCAGCCCCAAGGCGCGACCGCGTTCCAACGTCAGACTGACCCCGTCCACGGCGCGTACCCGGCCGCGTCGGGTGGAAAAGTGCGTCGACAAGTTGTCGACGCGCAGCAGCGGCTCCTTGATATCGCGCTGCACCGCCTGCGGGCTGCGTCCGCTCATACGGAAGCCTCCTTCGTGTCGAAGCGTCGGGCCAGGCGATCGCCGATCAAGTTGGCTGACATGACCGTCAGGAAGAGCATCAGACAGGGGAACAGGGTTGCCCACCAGCCCTTGTCGATCTGCTTGCGGTTGGCCTCGATCATGTAGCCCCAGGACTCCTTGATGCCGAGTTGCAGGAAGGCCAGCGCAGCCTCGGCCGAAACGAGGATTCCCAGTCCGGTGAACGCCACGGTGACCATCGTCGGCACCAGGTTGGGCAGGAGTTCGCGCCGAATGATCCGCGCATTGCTGGTGCCGATACTGCGCGCCGCCAAGACGAACTCGCGGTCGCGCAGCGCCATCGTCTGAGCTCGCACGATCCTGGCCAGCGGGGCGACAGCCAACAGGCTGAGCGTCAGAATGATCTGCCACTTGCGAGTCAGGGGACCAAGAAACGACCACGTCTCCTTCAGGTCATCGAGCCGCTGAATCAGCATCAACGCCAGGATCAACGCCGGCACTGCCAGCAAACAGTCGATGATGATCGAGATCACCCGGTCGACCCAGCCGCGGAAATAGCCGGCCATGATGCCCAATGTGCCGCCAACGATTAGACCGATCGTCATCGAGACGAAGCCCATCGTCAGACTGTTTTTGGCGTAGGCGATGCACCGTGCAAAGACGTCGAACCCAAGCCGGTCGGTGCCCCACCAGGCGGTGTTTCCCGGGCCGAGCTTGTACGCCGCCTGGACTTTGCCGGCAATCCTCACCTTGGCGTCGGGATCGCGGATCGATGGGATGATCGGCGCGAACAGCGTCAACAGTGCCAGACCGGCGAGCCAGGCGACCGCCAGAACCAGCCACACGCTTGGGCGGCGTCGCCTGGCACCGTGCGGCTGCGTCGCGTCTTCGGGCAGTTCGTCGTTCATGCCAGGGCCCTCGCTTGACGGACACGCGGATCGATCACCGAATAGGTCAAGTCGACCGCCAGGTTGATCACCACCACCAGGGCGACGATCACTGCCACCAAGCTCTGCACGGTGAACAGATCGCGTGAGAGCACCGAGTTGACCAACTGGCTGCCCAACCCCTCGAGGTCAAACAGATACTCGACCACCACGGTGCCGCCGATCAGCGCGCCAAGCTGGGTGCCGACGGCGGTCACCACAGAAAACAGCGAGTTACGCAACGCGTGACGCCACAACACCCGGGTCGGTGAGGCACCCTTGGCGGTGGCCAAGGTGACGAAGTCGGCCTGCAGCGTGGCGATCATGTCCGACCGCAGGAAGCGGACGTAGACCGACGCCAATGGAATCGCCAGGGTCAACGCTGGCAAAAAGTAGTTGCGGACATGCCCGCCAAAGTCATTCCACGGGTACATCTTGGTGCCCACCGCCGGAAAGATTTTCCAGTGGACGACAAACAACAACTTGAGCAGGACACCAAGAACTACCTCGGGCACACCAAAGCCGACGAACGAGAACAGATTGATGATCCGATCGATCGGACGGTCGCGCTTGTAGGCGGCAAGCACCGCCGTGGGGATGGCGATCAGGAGTCCAAAGATGATCGCGTACAGGCCAAGTAGCACGGTCGTCATCACCCGCGGGCCAAGCAACTTGGCCACGGTCTGGTTGTCCTTCAACGAGTAGCCCAGGTCCTGATGGACGAAGAAGTCACGCAACCAATACAGGTATTGGACGACCAGGTTGCGGTCGAGGTGATAGTCCTTCACCGCGTTGGCGGCCACATCGGGACTTGGCTGGCCGCCGAGCATGCGGAACGCCAACTCCGTTGGGTTGCGCGCTCCGATGCGCATCACCACCAAGATCGCGAAGGTGACGATGACGAACACGACGATCAATTGCAGTAGTCGCTGCAACGCGTAGCGCGCCCCGGCCCGCCAGATCAGCAGGCCGAGGAGCGCGACGCCAACAAGGATGACGATCAGCACGTGATGATCAGCAGTTCGAGATGATCAGCCGTCGATCCACAACGTGCTCATGAAGAACTGGCCGGGGAAGTTGCCGCCATCCAGCAGGGTGACGCCGTCCGGCGTTGGTGCTGTGCCAAAGCCCTTCACCGAGTTCTTCATCGGGATTCCCCATTTCGTGTACGAGGTGGGGATGAAGTAGCATTGCTCGGCGAAATGCCGGTTCAGTTCCTCGGAGGCCTTGATTCGGTCGGCGTCGACCGTAGTGGTACGGATCGTGCGCAGCAGCTCGTCAACCTTCGGATCTTGCATCCGCGGGAAGTTCAGAGAGAGTTCACCGTCGGGTGCGTAGCCACGGCTGTTCCACCAGAAGTTCAACGGGTCGACGCTGGTGCCGGCGTACTGCCGCCAGACGTACATCTGGAACGGCGGCTTACCGAACAAGGCGTCGGTGATGAACGCGTCCTGGGGAACTTGAACCTCTTCGGTCGTCACCCCGAGCTCGTCCCAATAGCCCTTCAACAGCTCGCGTAGCTGGGCGTTGGCGGTGGTTGCCGTGGTGCCCAGCTTGACCTTGACCGGGCCATTTTCGGCTTCGTAGTCGGCGATCAGCTTCTTGGCGCCTTTGAGGTCGCGTTCGACCGAAAACCCGTTGTCCGCCAGGTAGCCCTCGCGCCCAGGCGAGAACACCCCGGTCGCTGGCTCCAGGAAGTCGCCGTAGATGGATTCGATGATCTCGGCACGATCGATCGACTTCGACAGCGCGCAGCGAACCCGCTGGTCGTCCATCGGCGGCTTGGCCTGGTCGAGGAGGATGAAGTTCGTCTCGCCGTATTTCTCCTGCACCACGGTGTTGAACTTGTCGCCCTTGTCGACGAAGTCACGGATCACCGAGGCTTGCGAGGTGGCGAACATGTCGATGTCGCCAGACTCCAGGGCCGGAGCGGCAACTTCGGAGTCCTCGATGACCCGGAACTCGATCGAATCGAGATACGGCAGCTGGCGACCCTTGGCGTCTTTCATCCAGTAGTTAGGGTTGCGCTTGACCACCAGCTTGTCGCGCGGCGCAAAGCTCTCGACGATGAACGGCCCGGTGCCCACGGGCATCGAGGCCTTGGTCTTGTCGGCCTTGACCGCGTCGAGCCACGTCGGCGAAGCGACAAGACCGAGCTGCTGGGTCAGATAGGCGGGGAAGCCCGGCCACGAGATCGGCTTGGTCGGGTCGCCACCTTCGCCGGTGAAGATCGTGAACGTCATCTCGTCGGCCTTCTCGATCTTGATCGCCTGCTTCGTCGGATCGGCGGGATCGGGAACCCGCGCCAGATCCTTGATCGCCGCGCTGACCAGCAGACCGCCGCCGGTCTCTTGGATGTTGCGGATCATCGCATCGGCGTTCAACGGGGTGCCGTCGGTGAACTTGATTCCCGGCCGGACCTTGATCGTCCACTGCGTGAAATCGGCATTCGGTGTCATCGACTCGGCCAGGATCGGGTGGACCTTGCCGTCGGTGCCCATCGCCATGATCGGATCGAAGAAGGTGAACGCCCGTTGGTAGCAGTACGAGTCGCACTGCATCGCCGCGGGAATCCACGGGTTGGACACTTCCGCTTCGCCGGAGACCTTCAGCGTCCCGCCCATCTTGACCTCGGCTGCCGGCGCCGCGCTGGTGGTTGCACCACTGTCGCTGGTTGCCGTGGTCGCCGGAGGGGCAACGCTACTGACCGGTGAACCCGAGGAGTTGTCGACGACCGAACTGGTCGGTACGTCGCTCGCTGGGCCCGCCGAGTCGTCCTTCTTGTTGTCGCACGCCGCGGCGACCATCGCCATACAGGCGACGACCGCAGCGATTCGTCCAACCGACCGAACGCTGTTGCGTTGTCTCTTCATTGGTTCCCCCTCAATCACCGTTGCATCCGCTCGGCCACCCACCGGTCTGCGGCGCAAATTGTCACGACCTTCGCACCATAGACGAACGTCACACACATTCCGCGCGAATCCTCGCTCACCTCGGCGGCGCCAACCACGCCGGTGGGCGACGGGCCGCTACCTTGGCGACATCACCAATTTCGCCGTCCGCAGCACGATCAGCGCTCTGCAATCGACGCGCGCCAGCGGACGCGATCCAACGACGATCCTTGATACTGGCGGTTATTGGCGCGCCGCGTGGACCCCGATGGGGCCTGCCACGACCCACGCCACGATCGACGCCGAGGGCCAGCTGATCGTCGCCGGTTCGTGGGGCCCGGGCGGCGACTGGTTGGCCGCTCGACTTCCCGACTTCGGGGGCCGGCTGGACACATCACCAGCGATCAAGGCGGTCCATCCGGCGGTGCAGCGCGCCCAGCGCAACCACCGTTACGTTCGCTTGGCACGAACCGGCGACCTGTATCACGCCCTGCTGCCAACGATCCTCGGCCAGCGGATCACCGCTGGCGAAGCGTTCCGCCAATGGTCCACCCTTGTGCATCGCTTGGGCGTGCCCGCCCCCGGCCCGCATCCGCGATTGCGCCTCCCACCACCACCCGAGGTGTTGGCCAGCCACCCGTCATGGGCGATGCACCGCTGGGGAATCGAAGCCAAACGGGCCAGCACGTTGCGCGCCGTCGCCCGGCACGCCGAGCAGATGTGGGACTGGGCGACGCTGACCGCGGCAGACTGCGCCGGGCGTTTAGCGAAGATCCCAGGTGTCGGGCCGTGGACCATTGGTTCGGTGCTCGGCCCCACGCTGGCCGACCCCGACGCGCTCGCGGTTGGCGACTATCACGTGAAAAATCTGGTCAGCTGGGCGCTCGCCGGACGAGCTCGCGGCACCGACGAACAGATGCTCGAATTGCTTTCGCCGTACGCCGGCCAGCGCGGTCGCGTGGTTCGCCAGCTGGCCCTCGACGGCTGGCGGGCTCCGGCATTTGGTCCTCGGCAGCGGATCCTGCCGATGGCCAGTTGGTAGCTGCACCGGGCTGTTAGCGTCGTGCCTCGCTGATGGCCGCCACCGACTCCCCGCCCGCTGACCAAACGCGCGCCGTGTGGCGACGCGTCCTCGGCCGCGCTGGCCTCGTGTACCTGTTTTCGCGGATGTGCGTCGTCGTCGGCGCCGGCGTTGTCGCCGCCGAACTTCGTTCCGATGCCAACAAGGTCGACCTCGACCTGCCGAATAGCCCGTTCGCCGATCCCAACTACCTCGACAAGGCGATCCCGCGCAGCGGCTTGCGGCTGATTCTGGACACGCTGACCAGCTGGGACGGGCAGTGGTACAACCGGATCATCGAGAACGGTTATCCTCGAGTCGTCCAGGCCAAGGTGACCTACGAAGTCGCCGACGCTCGAGCGGCATTCTTTCCCGCCTACCCAATGCTGGTCCGCTCTGTGGATTGGGTGTTGCCGGTCGGGTCCGTTACCTCGGCGCTGATCGTCAACGTCATCCTCGGTGCAGCCGCGGTGCTGGTCGCCGGCCTGCTCGCTCGACAGATCTTCGGCGTCCAGGTTTCGTCGCGGGCGATGGCCTTGATGGCGTTGTTCCCGGGGGCATTCGTGCTGTCGTTCGCTTACACGGAAGCGCTGCTGATCACCGTCGCCGCGGCGTGCATGCTGTTCCTGTTGCGCCGCCAATGGTGGCTGGCCGGCGTCTTCGCGGCGATCGGTACCGCTACCCGGCCCAACGGGATCGCCCTGTGCGCGGCGTGCGCCGTGGCCGCCTACGTGGCGATCCGCGACGATCGCGACTGGAAGTCGCTGATCGCCGTGGTGCTTTCGCCCCTTGGCTTTCTTGGATTCCAGCTATTCCTGTGGCAGCACACCGGCGAAGCATTGGTCTGGTTTCGCGTCCAAACCGAAGCCTGGGGCGAGGGCGCCAGTTTCGGATATACCGCGATCAAACAATCAGCAAAAGCGATCGCCAATCCACTGACCTCACCGACGGCAACGATCACCGCATTGTCCGTGGCTGCCTTGGTGTGTCTGTGCGCGGCGGCCTACAAACGCCGTCTACCGGCGCCCATCGCCGCGTACTGCGTGGTCATCGTGCTGCTGATGTTGCTCCCGGCGACGGTGACGGCGCGGCCGCGATTTCTGTACACCGCGTTTCCGCTGCTGTTCAGCCTGGCGGCCCTGATCGAGCCGCATCCGGCGAGCAACGGGGTGATGACCCCGCGCCGCTCCGAGGCGTGGGCCTACATCGTCGGAATCTGCTGCGCGGGTCTGGCCGTGTTGACTGCGCTGTATGGGGTCCTCGGGGCAATCCCGTGAGTGTTCGGCGATGACCGGAACGCGATGAACCGGCCGGCCAGCAACAGGTCGTGGCCAGCACGATTCGCTGCTGGCGCCATCGCTGCCCTGGCCTACCTGGCGCCGTTGCTCTCCGGCGCTCACACGTTGAACGCCGACACCAAGCTGGGGCTGACGCTGAACCCCGGAAGATTGCTCAGCGACGCCCGACTGACCTGGGATGGCCATCAATTTGCCGGGTGGGTTCCGCATCAGACGGTGTCGTATCTGTGGCCGTCGGGACCGTTCTATTGGGTCGCCGACCGCGTCGGATTGCCCGATTGGGTCACCCAACGGCTGTGGATCTCCACGCTGTTGTGCGCTGCCGGGCTGGGCGTGCTGTGGCTGCTGCGCCGCCTTGGGCTTGGCGTGTCGGCGGCGCTCGCTGGCGCCGCGGTGTACATGCTGTCGCCGTACGTGCTGGCCTACCTGTCGCGGACGTCAGTGATGCTGCTGCCGTGGGCCGGGCTGCCATGGATCGTTGGGTTCACCGCGCGTGCCGGCCAACAACGCTCGTGGCGCTGGCCGGCCGCGGTCGCGCTGGTGGTGGCCACCGTCGGGGCAGTGAACGCCACGGCGCTGGCGATGATCATTCCCGGGCCGGTCCTGTGGCTGGTCTGCGCGGCCTGGTCGGGCCAGATCACCTGGCGGAGCGCGGCGCGCGCCGCGGCACGGATCGGAATGCTGTGTACGGCCGTGTCGGCGTGGTGGGTGGTCGCCGTCGCCACCCAAAGCCGCCACGGGGCCGACGTGCTGCGTTATAGCGAGACACTCGATGCCGTTTCGCTAACCGCGACGAGCACCGAAACGATGCGCGGCCTCGGGTACTGGCTGTTCTACGTCCGTGATCCCTACGCGATGACCACCTCGGCGGCTCGGCCATACATGATGTCCGGACGGTTGATCGCCACGGGCTATCTGCTGCTCGTCGGCGCGATCGTCGGACTAGCGCTCAGCCGGTGGGCCTACCGGCGGTTCGCCGCCCTGCTCATCGTCGTCGGCGTGGTGATCGGAGTTGGTGTCCATCCGATCGACAACGCTCCCCCGTTGACGTCACTGCTGTCCGGATCATGGCTGTCGCTCGCCGTGCGCAGCAGCAGCCGCGCCGTGCCGTTGCTGCTTCTGGGCATGGCCATCGGGCTTGCGCTGCTGGTCGAACGCGCCGCCGACGTGCACGTGCCCAGCCGCGGGGTCGTTCGACCCCGAGTCGTTTCCGCAGGGATGTGTGCGCTGGTGGTGGGTGCTGCCGTTGCCAACCTGCCGGCGCTGTTCGATGGCGGTGTGGTCGACCCGGCCCTGGCCCATGGCGAGCCACCGCCGGCGTGGCACGACGCGCTGGCCGATCTCGGCGACTCCGCGGGACGCGTGCTTCAGCTACCAGGCGCCGAATTTGGGGCATTCGACTGGGGCTACACCGTCGATCAGCCGCTGCTCAGCCTGACCGACAAGCCGCTGGTGACTCGCGACCTGCTGCCCCTTGGTTCGGCTGCAGCGATGGATCTGCTGTACGCCTTCGACGACCGGATCCAAGCGGGCACGTTGGACCCACGTGCGATCGCCCCGGTCGCCCGACTGCTCGGCGCCGACCGCGTCTGGAGCGCCAACGACATCGACAGCGACCGCTTCCGCACGCCACGACCGTGGATGACGTCAACGAGTCTCGATCGAGCACCTGGGCTGACGAAGATTGGTGCGTACGGCGAGATCGAGACCCGTCCGACCCGCTTCGTCGACGAGCGGGACCTCCTCCCCCACCCCAGCGTCGTGCCCCGTGTCGGGCTCTACGCCGTCGACGGGGCGACCACGGTGCGCGGCGCCGCCCATTCGGTGGTCGTCGCTGGCAACGGCGACGGGTTAGTCGACGCTGCCGCCGCGGGACTAATCGATGGCACGCAAGCGGTGCTGTACGCCGCGGCGCTCCCCAATCCGCTGCCGGTCAAGCCCACCGAGGTGATCCTGACCGACTCGAACCGGGCCCGCGCCCAGCAATGGCGCTCGTCGCAGGACACCACGGGATTCACCGAAACCGGCACCGCCGATGGTGGCCTGACCGCTGCTGACCCGGCAGATGCTCGCCTGCCGGTCTTTCCCGGACAGTTCAGCGCCGATCAAACCACGGCCCGACTCGATGGCCCGATCAGCGTCCGCGCCTCGGACTACGGGGAGCCGTTCGCCTATCGGCCCGAAGCTCGCCCAGCGATGGCGGTCGACGGTGACCCGTCAACCGCCTGGGTAGTCGCCGACCGCGGCGATCCGGTCGGTCAGTCGATCGAACTCAGCGGGTCCGATGGTCAGCTGCGTCTGCTGCAGGCGCAGGATCCGGCCGCCGATCGGTTCATCGCTGAGGTGCGCGCCTCGTGGCCGGGCGGGTCGCGGCTGATCGCTCTGGACGAGACGTCCCGCTCCGCCCCGGGGCAAGCCGTGGAGCTACCCAACGCCGATCTGCGGTTGACGATCACCAAGGTCGTCGGGGTCGGAGGTGACGTTGGCCGGTCGGCGGTGGGCTTCGCCGAGATCCTGCCCGTTGGCGTTGCCGAAGTTGTCACGTTGCCCCGCTTTCCCGTGGGGATCGATCCGTCGACGCCCGTCAGCGTGGTCGTGACCCGCCTGCGCCACGACGCCGCGGACCGCTGGCGCACCGATCCCGAGCCGGTGCTGCGTCGTCGTTTCGAGTTGCCGTCGGCGGCCGCCGTGGAAACGGCGGTGACGATCCGCTTGAGCGAACGCGCTGCCGACGCCACCGTGGCTGCCGTCGTTGGCGGTGCACCGGCAATCGCTAGTGGCCGGATGGCTGGACCGGTCTCGGTTCGTGGGGCAGCGGCCGTCGACGGCGATCCGACGTCGATGTGGGTCACTCCGTTCGGCCCGACCGTCGGCCAAGCGCTGACGATTGCGACCATGCCGACGGCGATTGGTTCGTTCACGTTGGTGCAGCCGGCCGATCCGCTGCATTCGCTGATCACCAAGCTCTCGATCGAGCACGACGGGCAGTCCCTCGATCTCGACGTTCCTGCGCCCGACCCGGCCGGGCGCAGCGTGATCACCCTGCCCACGCCGACGACGACGACATCGCTCACCGTGCGGATCGCTGCGGTCGAGGAACGCTGGACCGGCGAACGTCGCTACGGCGAGGTGATCCAACTTCCGGCGGCGATCACCGAGATCGACGGTCTGCCGCTGGCCTCACCAGCGGCGGCCACGGTACGCGGCTGCCGGACCGATCTGCTGAAGATCAACGACTCCCCGATCGGGCTCGAGATCACCGACGAGGTGGCTGGGCAACTCGGCGCCGGGCACGCCGTGCAGGTCACCCCGTGCTCCGGTCAATTTGATCGGCTCCCGGCCGGCGTAACCGACCTTGTCAGCTCGCCTGGAACATCGACCGGCATCGACATCGACCAGGTCAGCTTGGTCTCCTCAGCCCGCACAGGGCGGCCTCGATCCGGCGCGCCGAACGTCACGATGACAGGCGCAGGTGCGTCGCGCCAGCTCACCGTCGAACCTTGCCCGAGCGGATGCTGGGTGGTGTTCGGCGAGGGTTTCGCCAGCGGATGGCAGGCCCGCGTACGAACGGCCACCGGCAGCGTGGTACTCGGAGCGCCAACCCTGATCGACGGGGGCTTCAACGGATGGTGGCTACCGCCGACGGACTCCGCTTCGACGCTCGAGCTGCGTTGGCCACCGCAACGCCACCTTGATCTGGCGCTCCTCGTTTCGGCGATCGCCGCCGCGGTATGCATCGTGTTGTTGCTCGCCCGTCGCCATCGCCCAGCGAACCTTTCAGAGCCGCTCAGCGCGCCCGCGACCGCCCTCCCACTGCCGCTCCGTCGCGCCGCGCTCGCCGTCGCGATCCTGGTCTTGTTCGCCGCGCTGCTGATCGGTTGGACGGCAGTGTTGTGGTGTCTGCCGATCGGCGCGGCGATCCTGATCACCCGACGGGTCCGGCCGTTGTGGTGGCTGGCCGCGGCGCTGCTCGTGATTCACGCAGGGCGACTGATTTGGGCGCGTCGCGCCGGCGCTTGGGAGCCCGACGCGGCTTGGCCGATTCGCAGCGAGCACCTGCACCGTCCCGGTCTGGTGATCATCGCCGTCCTGTTGGTCGCCGCGCTGTTCGACACCTCCAACGATCGACTCAGCCGCGACCCGGACGCAACTGATCACACCGTCCCGTAACGGACCGCCAGCTACCGTGGTCGCCGTGTCACGACTCGCCAGCTTGGGTAGCCGTTCGTTCATTCGCTGGTTGGTGATCATCGCCATCGTCGGCGTGGTCGTGCGGCTGTTCAACATCTGGTACCTGCATCACGTCGGCGATTTCCTGATCGGCGACGCGCAGGTGTACCACGGTGAAGGGTTGGTGATCGCCGACGGACACGGATGGGTCGACCCGTTGTTCTTCCAGTCGACCGGATTCACCCGTCAGCTGGCGATGCACCCTCCTGGCTATCCGGCCTATCTGGCGTTCTGGTCGTTCCTCGGCGTGCGCAGCGTCCTTGGCCACCAACTGGTCTCCGTTCTGATCGGCATCGCTTCGGTGGTCTTGATCGGTGTTGCTGGGCGGCGGTACTTCACCGAACGGGTCGGTCTGGTGGCCGCGTTCCTCGCCGCGATTCATCCGTCGTTCTGGAGTTGGGATGGCATGGTCCTGCAGGAGTCGATGGCCATCCTGGCAACCGTGCTGCTGCTGCTCGCCTATCAGCGCTTGCTGGCCAGCCCGAGCCGACGGTCGGCGGTCCTCGCCGGTCTCGCCAGCGGGTTCGCACCGCTGGTTCGCGCCGAGCTGCTCGCCGCCGTGGTACTCGCCGCGCTGTTGGTGTTGTGGCGCTTTGGATTCCGCCGGGCTACGGGGCCACTGCTCACCGCGGCATTGATCGCCATCGCCTGCATCGCCCCCTGGACGATCTACAACTCGACCCGTTTCACCAAGTTCGTCCCCCTCTCGAATGGCTTTGGGGTCACGTTGTCGTCGACCCATTGCGCCGAGCTCGATGGCGACATGCTCGGCTATTGGAGCCCATGGTGTGCCGTTGCCGCTGCCGACGAAGTCACCGAGGAATACGCCGCGGCGAACCCCAATGCGGCGCAGTTTCCAGTCGCCACGTCCGTCGAGGAATACCAACGGCTGCGCAGCCAGGGCAACAGGATCCTCCCACCGGATCGGGCAGCGCTGCGCTTCGTCGACTTCGACGAGTCACAGCGAGATGCGGCACTGCGCGACAAGACCGTGGCATGGATCAAGCAACACCTGAAGTACGAAGCGCGAGCGATCCTCGCCCGCTGGGGGCGCGTTCTGGGTATCTACAAACCGCTGCAACAGATGTCGCTGGACACGATCCCCGACGGGCGCAAGCGACCGATCGCCGTCGCCGCCTGGATCGGCTACTTCGCCCTGGTGCCGTGGTTCATCGGCGGCGCGGTTCACGCCCTGCGCCGCCGTCGCCGCGACGAAGCGCTGTTGCTGCTGATCCCGCTGCTGGTCGTGCTGATCACCGTGACGATGACCTTTGGGAACACCCGATATCGGGCGATTGCCGAGCCAACCTTCGTGCTGTTCGCGGCTGCCGCCTTGGTACGTGCGGCGCGCTGGCTTGCCGACATCTGGAACGAACGCTACGCCGAGGGTGCCGCATCCTGATCGATCAGCCCGGCGGCTTCCTCGCCTGCCTCGATCCGTCGGCGCAGGTCAGTGACATCTTGGGCCAACGCCGAGATCATCCGCGCTTGACCCGAGATCGAGATCGACAGCTGTACAGCGATCAGCAGGTTGATCAGCAAGAAGAAGACCATACTCAGGGTCAGTGGGCTGAGCCCGCCGACGCGACTGTCTTCCGGTACCACGGCCAGGACCACCCCGGCGGCAACCAGCACCGCCGACACGGTCAGCCAACCCAGCCAATAGCGAAACGACACCAGCGTGCGCCGAAACACCACGGTGACGGCGACGGCGAAGACCAGGGCGGCGACCACGACCAGCACCGCCTGAACCACTTGGGTCGACATAGCGATCATGGCGAGCGCGTTGCGGCTCACTGTTTGGTCTCCGAGGTCATCGACGAAGCGATTGCTCTGGCCACCAGCAGCACGGCCTTCGCCGTTCCCGTACTGGGCTGACCTGCCTGCCGATCGCGCATCATCACCGGCACTTCGGCGACCCGGAAGCCGTGCCGCGAGGCCAGCAGGATCGAACCGAACGTGTCGCCCAGGTAGCTGCTTGGAAAGCGCCGGGCAAACAGCTCCAGGAGCGGACGACCGATTGCCCGGTACCCGCTCGACGCATCGGTCAGGGTGGTCGCCGCTACTTTGCTGGCCCTCGCCGCCAGGTAACGCATCGCCACGCCGCGGGGACTGCGCGGATGGCGATCGTCGACGAACCGCGAGCCGATCACCATCTGCAGATCGCCGTCGAGCCGATCGGTCAGCAGCGGGATCTGGTCAACCGTGTGCTGCCCGTCGGCGTCGACCTGGACGACCGCACCAGCATCCATCCGCACGGCCTCGCGAAAACCGGTCTGCAGGGCCGCGCCGACGCCAAGGTTGAACGGATGACGCAACACGATCGCTCCGGCATCGCGAGCTCGCACTGCGGTTTGGTCAGAGGAGCCATCATCGACGACGACGACTCGGTAGCCATGCGTCACGGCGTCGGTGACCACCGCAGCGACCGAGTCCTGTTCATTCCATGCTGGGGTGATCACCACCACATCGGCGCGCGCCAGGCTCATCGGAATCGTTCGATCATCGGCTTTTCGATCAGGTACCAGCTCAACGAGCCCAAGATGATCGACCCAACGGTGGCCATCAGGAATACCGGCAGCAGCGGCGCCTCGAACAGCGGCCAACCGAACCACGACAACAACGGACCAGCGCGGTCGTTGCCTGACAACAGCAGCTGGTGCCACAGGTAGACGCCATACGAGATGGTGCCCAGGTAGACGATCGGTCGGGTCGACAAGAAACGCAGTGAGCGATGTCCTGGCGCACCCAGACAGGCGGGAGCGACGAAGGCCACGGCAACGATGAAATAGCCGAGGTGGCGGGCGAGTTCCTGCTGGGCGCTGCCGTCGCGCAACCCACGTGGCAGCTGCAACTGCGTGCTGGTGACCACGAAGGCGATCGTGCCAACCAGGTACCACACCCACGGGCGGCGCAGCGACAGCGCATCGAGGCGACGGAAGCCGGGCGACATCGTCCGTCCCACGGCGACCACGGCACACAGCAGCCCGACGGCGAAGAAGTCGGCGTTGGCGAACACCGTGTAGCGCCAGTTCTTCTCCCAGCCGCCGTTCCACGCATAGTTCACCACGCGGCTGATCAGGCTGATCGCGATCCACGACGCCGATGCCGCGGCGATCGCCAACAGCCGCCGCGACGGACTCATCGATCGGCACCGACGGGAGAGCCACAACGCGAACCACGGCAACAGGGCATAGAACGCCAGCTCCGTCGCCAGACTCCACGACTGGGTAATCCCCGACACGGAGTGCTTTCTGGAGTACACGTGGGTCAACGTGATGTTCAGGAAAAAACCCGTGATCCCAAAGACGCGCAGCGCGCCGAGGGCGTATTGCACCAGATACGCGGCCCAGAAACCGGGAAAGATGCGCGCCAGGCGGCGCCGGTAGAACGTCGCCATGCTTGGCATCGGCTGATCGCCGACGATGCGCGCGACATACGGACGAAACAGAAAGAAGCCCGACAAAGCGAAGAACACCGGGACGCCAACGTCGAGACGGGCCATCAACTGGCCGACGAAGCCGGGGCGTGGCGAGACGCCGGTGACGAATGCGGCATGGTGGAGCACGATCGTCAGCGCCGCCAAACCGCGCAACCCGTCGGCCGCCGCTACCCGTGCGGCGGGTCCGATCGGTGCCAACGAGGGTGCAGGAGAGGGTTGCAGGGCGGTCTTCATCGGGGGATCACGGCGGCGGCGTGGTGCCGGCGGTATCGTACCCGCGTGTTGTGGCCGCACGAGGGACGCCTGGATCGCCTGGTCGACGAGCTTGGCCAACTCGGAATCACCAAGGTTCGCAGCTTCGCCTGGCGTGACCGCGACGACCCGGACGCTGGCGGTTCCGAGATCCACGCCGACGAGATCTTCTCCCGGTGGGTGGCCGCTGGACTGCCGGTCGAACATCGAACCTCATCGATCGGCAATGCCACGTTGTTGCCGCGTTCCTACGATTCGATCCAACGCGGCGGACGCTTCGACGTCTTTGCCAGGGTTGCCTCACGCGAGGTCATCCGCCGCCAACCGGCCGACACGGCGATCGTCGAGATCTGGAATGGCGTGCCGTGGTTCAGCCCGCTGTGGCGCGCTCGCGCTGCGGTGGTCTGGATGCATCACGTCCACGGCTCGATGTGGGACGACGCGATCCGCAAGCCGTTCAACCATCTTGGGCGAGTGCTGGAGGCCAAGATTGCCCCGCGGCTGTATCGCAACGCCTCGATCGTCACCCTGTCGGACTCTTCACGGGTCGAGATCGAGGCGATCGGGATTCCACCATCGTCGATCGCGGTGGTCCCGCCGGGCGTCAGCGATCGGTTCCAGCCCGACGAGGCCCGCCGGGCGCACAATCCGCATGTCGTCATCGTCGGTCGGCTCGCCCCGGTGAAGCGAATGCCACAGGTGGTTCGCAGCCTGGCGGCGGTCCGCGGCCAGCTCCCCACGCTCACGGTCGAGATCGTCGGCGAAGGTGTCGCTCGCCAGGAGCTGCAGACCTGGATCGACGCCAATGACGCCTCCAGCTGGGTCTCGCTGGCCGGGCGGGTCGACGATGCCGCGCTGGTCCGCGCCTACCAGCGCGCCTGGTTCGTGGTTAGCGGCTCGCACGCCGAAGGCTGGGGCATGTCGTTGACCGAAGGCGCGGCCTGCGGTTGCCCGAGTGTGGCCACCGACATCGCCGGGCACCGCGGCGCGGTCGATCCAGCCGTCAGCGGGATCTTGGTCAGCGACGTCGATGCAATCGGCCAAGCCGTGGTCGACCTGGTCAACGATCCGGCGCTGCTCGAAAAGCTGCGCGGCGGGGCGATCTCACACGCCGCCAACTTCGGCTGGGATGCGGTGGCGGCCGCGCAGCTCGGCGTTCTGCTGGACCGCGCTCGCCGCTAGCCAACCGGCGAGCGTCCCCACGGCAAACCAGACCAGCAATCCCGTCCACGCAAAATGCGCCGGCCAATCGGCCCCCGGTGGATACCCACGGCGCATCTGCAGGACGACGACGGCCCCGCCAGCGACCGCCAGGGCAGCGACCGACGCGGCAGGAACCAACCACCGAACTCGGCGCCAACGCCGACCAACCAGCAGCGCCAAGCTGGCGCCCAGTGCGGCGGACCAACCGCCGAGCACCGCCACCGCGATGACGCTTGCCAGCGCGGCCACGCCGGCACGCGGTCCTGACCGGCGGGTTTCAGCGGCTGGGACGGCAGCACCGTCTCCCCGATCGCCGCGTTTGATGGCCAGCAGCAGGGTGAGCAGGCCAAACGCAAGCGAGATCCACAACGTGCGGCGAACCGAGGATTGTGGCACCCAGCTGATCTCGACGGTGCGGCCTGCGTCGCCTGGCGGGATCTGCCAACCCGTCGCGTAGCCGTCGAGCAGCGTCGGCGCTCCCAGCGGCTGCCCGTCGATGGTGGCCTCCCAGCCCGGGTTCCAGCTTTGGCGGAGGATCAACCAGTGTGCGGCGCTGGACGCCCCAACGTCGACCCGGTAGCGGTCGTGATCATCGACCACCGCTCCGATGTGCAGCGAGCCCGTCACCGGTGCCGTGGCTTGTGTCCCCATTGAATCGAGGACCAGCCGATCCAGATCGATCCCGGTCCGGTAGCCGGGCTGGGCGGTAACGGTGTGCCAACCGGCCTGGAAGGTCAGCGGCTCGCCATCGCACAGTTCAACAGCGATCGGCTCGGTGGCGCTGGCCGGTGCTGGACGCTTGGCAAGTCGGACCCCGACGGGACGATCGTCGATTCGCAACAGATCGTCGCGACACAGCGACGAAGGTTGGTCATCCAGCGGAGCAACCGCGGCAGGGCCGAACTCGACCACCGCGGCCGGCCGTTGCATCGGGGTGTTGGAGAAGTAGTCGGGCACGATCTGCGGGTCGACGGAATCGATTCGCAGGGTCATCGAGGTGGTCACGCTGTCGGGAATCGTGATGGTTTGGGTCGCGCCGGCCGGGCTGACCGGGTACACCGTTCCGGCGGCGTCGATCAACGACAGGGCAACGATCGGCGAGTACTCCCCCGCCGTGCCTAGCGTCAGGTTCCACTGCTGCCCGCCGATCGGTTCGGCCGAACGAATCGTCAGCTCGGCGCCTTCCGCGGCGTCGAATGGGGTTGTCCAAGCAGTCGCCGGATCGCCATCGACCGCTGCCGCACCGCCCAATCCGGCCGCACCTGGGAGTCGGCGATCAGCGGTCGCTGTCAGCGTTCCGTTGGCCAGTGTGGTGGCCAGCACGTCGTCGGTGGCGTCACCGGCAGGGCGCGCCTGGCCGGTCATGACGAAGCGCCGGGTTGCCGGCACCTGGAAACGCCGGCTGAGCGCCGCCTCGGGTGATGTCCGGTTGTGCGTCGCCGGATCGATCCGCTGTCGAGTCATCATCAGTGTCAGCCGCTGGGCGGGGTTGACGGCACGGTCGAGCAAGGCAGTCGGCATCCGCACCATGGTCCCCATCTGCACGCCAGGGATCGACACCTCGGCGATCCCGACGCCGGGTTGGGCGTCGAACGACACCAGGTCGCCGAGGTTGTCGGCGAGCACGGTGATTCGCAGATGCTGGAATGTGGTGCCCGCAGGAAGATCGATTCGTTGCCCGTCCGCCGTGCGCGAGCTGTCGTTCAGATCAACGTCGAGGACGGTGTCGTCCATCTTCAACCGTGCCCGCGTGATCCACCGCGACGTCACGCCGCGCTGCGGTTGCGTGATCGTGATCCACGCCGGCGACGTCGGGTTACGCAGGGCGATGTCAAGATGCACGCCGCGTGACGGCTGGAACACCGCGGCACGCCAGGCGGTGGCCAGGTCGCCGTCCACAGCGCTGGCCGCGGCGTCCTCGGGTGTGTAGTTGAACTGGTTGCCGTATCCAGACGCGTTCACCGCCGCCAGGTCGCCGATGGCCTCCAGCACGGTTTGCTGATCGCTGCCGGTTTGCGGGTACACGTCCAGACGGTTATCGGTTGGATCACCCGCGCGCTGGCTGTCGGCCGGCTCCAAGGCGCCCTGATTGCTGCCGATCGACGACCAGCGCAGCGCCCGACGGCGGTTCGTATCGGTGATCACTGTCCAGGCGTCTGGCTGACCGAGCGCGGCGTCGACCGTCGCCGGATCGCCAGCAGCCGGGATGATCGCCCGGCTCTCGTCAAGCAGGCCTGCAGCAGCCAAGTCGACCAGCCCGTCGCCGTCTCCGGCCACGATCATCGGTGTACCGACGGGAGCAGTGTCGATCAGTGACCGCTGCGGGTCGACGTCGAACGCGGCGACGGTTGGGAACGACGACGCACCCCCGTGCGCGTAGTACTGCTCGTCGACCATCGCGATCACCGGGCGATCCTCGACCACCGGCCCGGTGAACGTCGGCGGACCGAGCCCCTCATTGACCAGCGGCCACAGATACCCCGGGCGGGCCAGCCTGTAGCGCTCGTACTGCAGGTCGTTGCGCGTCACCACGGTGCCGATCCCGAGGAGATCCATGACGGGGCGCAACGCGGCCGGTTCAAACCATCCTTCGTACAACCGTCGTTCCAGGGCATTGACCAGATCGGCAGTAGCCGGCGCGCCCTGCGGGACCTGCTCTTTGGCGAGGTACGGACGATCAAGCAGGCCGGGCATCACCGGATCGACGGTGCCGCCCCAGCGGTAGTTGGCGAAATCGGCTCCGGGGAGTTCGTACACCCGCGCCGAGCCGGTGCGATTCAGGGTGTCGATCAGTTCGGTCTCGTACGTCGGCAAGGCCTCCCGGCGAAGCAGTGACGGCGTGGTGATCCGGCCGGTAAACCACGGAAACAGTTGGGCGGCGAGGAGCACGGCGATCAAACCCGCCGGCAGTCGACGGATCGCCGTGTGGCGCGGATGTCTGTTGCTCGCTCGGCGGACCCAGTTGGTGGCGATCGTCGCCGTCTGTCCTAACCCGATCGCTAGGCCCAGTACCACCAAGGGCAGTGCCCGCGGCGTGGAACGCATCGCCATCCCCGAGGTCGTCTCCGTGAAGCGTTCGAAGAGCCAGCGGTAGGGAGCGCCGGAAGCAATCGGCGTGGCCCCCGCACTGACGGCCAAGCCGATGACCACCATCGTCACGGCGCGACCTCGGCCGGCGAACGAGGCGAACAGACCGGCCAGCGAGAGGCAGGCGATCACGAACCCGAGGGCGATCAACCACCCCGACGAGGTGTAGCGCAGCGACGGTCCCACCCATTGGTCCAGGCGGTCGCCGCCATAAAAGAACCAATAGCCCAATCCTCGCATCAACTCGGTGGGCGTACTTGCCTTGGCGACCGTCGCGTACGTCTCGGTGTACCGCAGAATCGGCAGACCGTAGGTGCCCTGGATACGCAGCCCGTTGATCCACCACAACGAGACGCCGATGCTCAGCCCGCCCGCTGCGGCCAACCCCACCAACCACCGTCGTCGGCTGACGCGGCGCGTCAGCAGGTCGGCGGCGACCCAGATCAGCGGTCCAAGACCGACCAAGACCAGCGCTGTGGCGTTGCTGGTGCCGACCAGCGCAACAACCAGGGCGAAGCGGGCCGGCCAACGCCAGCCGCGCTCGCGGATCGCTCGGCATAGGTAGCGGATCAACCACGGCATCGCTGCCCAAGGTCCGAGGATCACCGACAAGCGGGCCAGGTAACTGAGCAGATACGGAGAGAATCCGTAGGCCAGCGCGGCGATCGACGCCGGCAGGGCCGCCCAGCCCAACCAACGGCACAGCTTCCAGGTTCCCGCAGCAGCGGCGAAAATCAGCGTGCCCCACACCAGCCGCTGGGCAACCCAATCGGGCATGCCGATGCGGTCCATCAGCCAGTAGTACGGCCCCAGCGGGAACAGATAGCCGATGTTCTGATGGGTGATCGTTCCGGCGCCAACCCACGGGTCCCACATCGAGACGGCGCGCTCCATCAACCGCCCGGGATCAAGCGTGAGATACGACTTGGTGTCCGCGCTGACCCAACCCGGCTTGGTCAGCAGCATCGGGAGATACGCCAACGCGGCGAACGCGGCGAGCACCAAACGATCGGTGCGCCGGCCGCGGCGAGAATCCACCACCGACGTGGTCACCCCAGTGGCAGTCGCCGCCACACCGGCCCCGGCACATGACGAAGCACCGAGAACACAAAACGCAACGGCCCGGGCGCCCACACCATCCTGCGCTTGTTGCGTAGTCCGGCGACCGTTGCCTTGGCGACCGCGTCGGGTGTCGTCGCCAGCGGGGCGGCGTCCATCCCCTCGGTCATCTTGGTGTGGACAAAGCCGGGACGGACGATCAGCATGTGCACGCCGTCATCTGCCAAGGCATCCCCGTAGCCCTGAGCGAAGGCATCGATGCCCGCCTTCGTCGAGCCATACACCGGGTTCTGTTTGCGGACCCGTTCGCCGGCGACGCTGCTCAGCAGCACAATCGCCCCATGGCCCTGAGCGCGCAACCGATCCCCCACCGCAAGCAGCGCCGACACCGTGCCGGTGTAGTTGACGTGGGCTACTTCGACCGCGGCGGCGGCATCGTTCAGGTTGGATCCGTCGCCAAGCAGGGCGTAGGCAACGATGACCACATCCAGATCACCAGCCTGAGCAGCGATCTGATCGATCACGGCACGGTGGCCTGCCGTGTCGGCGCCATCGAAGGCAACAACCTCGACCGTGATACTTGGGTGTTTCGCCCGAATCTGCGCAACGGCGCGTTCGCCGGATTCGGTGTTCCGGCAGGCCAGCACGATTCGCTGGAGAGCACCGCTGATCAGCTGGTCGACAATCGCTAGGCCGATCTCGCTGGTTCCGCCAAGCAGCACCACCGTCTGTGGCTGACCAAGTCCGTTGTTCATCGCAGGCCTTTCATCTGTGGTCCGTCGCCGACTTCGCACTCAACTGAAGACGACGAGACATATCACTCTGCCAGACGCCGTCGGGGTCGACACGTTGGCGGATCTGCTGCCATTCGGCGAGCCGCTGGTAACCGCGGCGAATCGATTCCGGAACGGTGTGCGCGTCCTTGGCGAAGTAGTGGCGTCCCCCGGCGTCGAGAATCAGGTCATCGAAGCTGTACAGCAACTCGGCGAGGCCGGGCGCTGCCGCCGGGACATCGATGGCCAACGTCCATCCCGGCGCCGGGAAGCTGAGCGGGGCCGGGTTGGCGGCACCGAAACGCTTCAACACCGACAGAAAGCTGGGCGTGCCGTGCTCGGCAAGGCGCTGCACCACGGTGCGGACCACGTCGCCAGCGCCGAAGGGCACGACGAACTGGAACTGGATCATCCCCCGCCGGCCGTAGACGCGATTCCAGCGACCGATCGCATCGAGTGGATGAAAGAACGCTGGGATTGATTGCAGTTCGCCAACGCGGCGTCGCGGCGCCTTGCGAAACCACAGTTCGTTGAACGCCGTCACCGACGCTCGATTGATCAAACCCGGCGAGGGAACCAACGCTGGCAGAACAGCACGCTGGGCCGCGGCGTAGGCCAACGGGTCGCGTCTTGCCCGACCACTGAGCTCCTCGGCCGAGGCATGGTCGCCGCGGGTCAACACGCTGCGTCCCAGGCTGGCCCCGGTGGCCAGCGGATCGAGCCACGCCACGCTGTAGCGGTAGCCATCGTCGCCATCGGCCATCGCGGCCATCAGCTCGTCGATATTGTCGTGCCGAGACGTGTCGACCCGCATCCGCGACGAGCTGATCGGGATCAGTCCAATCGTCGCTTCGACGATCGCTCCGGTCAGGCCGATACCGCCGACCGTGGCCCAGAACAGCTGCGGATCGTGATCGGGACCGATCGTCACCTGCCGACCATCGGCCATCACCAGACGCATCGAGCGCACGTGGCTGCCGAAGGTGCCGTCTAGATGGTGGTTCTTCCCGTGGACGTCGCTGGCGATCGCGCCACCGACCGTGACGAAACGGGTCCCGGGGGTGACCGGGACGAAGAACCCGTGGGGCACGATCAGGCGCAACAGGTCGTCCAGGCTGACCCCGGCGGGCACGGTGGCGGTCCCCGCATCGGGGTCGAGCACCACGCCGTGGACCGTGTCGGCAAGGCGCAACACCAGGCCGCCCGAGTTCTGCGCGGCATCCCCGTAGCTACGGCCCAGGCCACGGACCAAGGCTCCACGGGGACCGACTGCGGACAGCACCGACGCAAGCCGCGCCGAGGTCAGGTCGCGGACGTCAGCGACGGTTGGGTTGGTACTCCCCCAACCATGGAGAGACTGCGCGGGCATCGGGACCGATCCGGGTCAGTACGGCCACTCAGGGGTGCGCCCGGTGATCTTCTTAATGACGCCACCCAGCTTCGCGGTGAGCAGCACTTTCAGCCCGACGTTGCCGACAAAGTATGGAATCTGGGCGAGCTGGCGAACCGCGTTCACCGCCCGGCTGCGCGGTGTGCCGTCGAGATCAGCGCGGTAGGCAGCCATCGAGCGCGACCTGCCGACATAGCGGAACTTCGAACTCCACAGCAGCTCCTTGGCGATCGCCATCGTCACGCCAACCGAGGAGAACGAGTCGTGGATCAGCATCTCGCCGCCCGGTTGGACGCGCCGACCCCAGCCGCGGATGTCGTCGCGCGCCGGGGCATATCGGTGCGCTCCGTCGATATACAGGACGGCGATCTGACCCGTCACGTGGTCGTGGGCGTCGTTGGAAAAGGCGCGCACGTGGCGAACCCGTTCGGCGACTCCGGCGTTACGCAAATTGACGTTGAACACGTCGTGATCGGTGGCGGCCGCGTCGGCGTAGCCTTCGATCTCGTTCGGACCGCGGTCGTTGCCGGCGTGCGGTTCGATGGCGATCACCTCGACACCTTCCGGGGCGGCACTGGCCAGGACCACCGTGCTCCGACCGCGGAAACTGCCGATTTCGACGATCTGCTCGCCTGCGGTCGTCTTGGCTGCGGCGCGGTACAGGCGTTCCGCCTGGTCGGGGGACATCCAGCCGTCGACCCCGTCGACGGAACGCAGCACCGCTTCGAACGATTTCATGCCGCTCACCCTACGTAGACACCGAGCCCAAAGACGACGACCCAAATCACGCCGAGCACCTGCAGGGTTCGGTCGGCGAAGAAGATTTCTTCGGGCGCGGCGCCACGACCCTGCTCGAGGATCAGCGCGTAGCGCAGTACCGCCATCAGCATCGGCACGATCGACAATTCGTAGAACGGCCAGGTGTTGCCCGACAGTTCTTTGGTGTCGAAAGCCCAAATGCAGTAGCTGATCAGCGTGGCCGCCATCGCCACCGACAGCACGATTCGCAGATAGCCCACCGTGTACTCGTCCAACGCGGCGCGATGGGCTCCGGCATCGTCACCCAGCTCGCGAATTTCGGCGTACCGCTTCCCGGTGACGATGAACAGCGAGCCGAAGCTGGTGCACAACAGGAACCAGGTGCTCATCTTGACGTCGACCGCCACCGCCCCACCGATGGCCCGGATGACGAACCCGGCAGCCACCAGCGTCAAGTCGACCACGGCGACATGCTTGAACACGGCGCTATACGCCAAGGTCAGCACCACGTACGCCGCGGCGACGACGGCCAGCTGCCAACGGACCGCGAAGCCAAGCGCGATCCCCCCGCCAAGCAGAACAGCAGCCACCGCCCAGGCCAGCGGGACCGGAATCCGCCCGGCGGCGATCGGGCGTCTGGATTTCGTCGGGTGGGCCCGGTCGGCGTCAACATCGAGGAGATCGTTGACGAAGTAGGTACCGCTGGCCACCAGGCAGAACACCGCGAAGGCAATCAACGCTTGGCCGAAAAACGGACTGTTGTCCAGCACCCCGGCAGCACCTGGGGCGGCGAACACCAACACGTTTTTGGCCCACTGTTTCGGACGTGCTTCGTTCAGTAGCGCACCGAGCATTACGACTGCTCCGTCGCTGGCTGAACATCCAGCGGCGTCGAGGTCAGCGTGGTCCCCTTGACGTATTCGCCGATCGCCGCACGAGCCAGCAACTGGCGATCGCCCGCGCTGTCGCCGTAGGCCCACACCGTTGCGTCGACGAGTGAACGATCTGCCAGCCAGCGATCGAGTCGCTTGACCTTCTCCTCGGCGCGGCAATTTTGCCCGACGAGCTGGCCGGTATAGATGCCGTCGACCGCCGCGGCCTCGGTACACAACACGGCGTCGGCGTCGAGCAGTTCACCGAGTCGGCGCAGATAGCAACCAAGGCTGGCCGAAACCAGCACCACACGGTGATCTTGGTCCTGGTGCCAGCGCAACCGACGAACGACGTCGGGGCGCATCCACGTGCGAAAGACGCGGTCGGCGAAATCGGTGCCGAGCGTTTCGACCTGATCGACGCGACGACCACGCAGGACCCCGCCGACCACCACTTCCTTAAGCCGGTCGCGGTCCCGGCGGAGTCCGCCGAGCAACGATTCGCCGGGCCGCTTGCTCAACGCCCGGGCGATGCCGGCGACGCCGCTGACGCGACGCAGAAACGGGACGACACAGTCGCGCACGGTCAGGGTCCCGTCGACATCGAACGCCGCCACGTTCGGCGGCTGGGCATCGTGCGCGGCCACGTCGTTCATCCCAAGCCGTCCAACATCGCCCAGTATTCTGGCCAGCTCTTGGTGACCACGTTGGGATCCTCGATCGTCACGCCAGGGACGCGCAACCCGATCAGCGATCCGGCCATCGCCAGGCGGTGGTCGTGATGGGTGCCAATCCGGCCGCCGTGGAGTGCCACGGGCTGGATCTGCAGGCCGTCGCTTGTCTCGCTGACCATCGCCCCGAGCTTGTTCAATTCTCTGGCAAGGTCTCCCAACCGGTCGCTCTCTTTGGCGCGAATAAACCCGACACCACGGATCGTGGTCGGGGTGCTGGCGAACAGGGCGACGACTGCCAGGGTGGGGACGAGGTCACTGACGTCGGCCATGTCCACGTCGATGCCGCGCAGCGTCGGCCCGGCGGTGACCGTTGTCGTCGCTGCGCCGCGATCCACGGTGCAGCCCATCGCACCCAGGAGATCGGCGAACGCCGCATCGCCTTGCACGGAGCGGTCGGTCAGTCCGGCGACGGTCACGCGGCCACCGCAGATCGCCGCCGCGGCGAGCGGATAGCTGGCCGAGCTGGCATCGGGTTCGATGGTCATCTCGACGGCCCGGTATGGCTGTGGCGGTACCACGATCCGCTGTTCATCGATGGTGATCGCGCCGATCCCGAACTGCTCCATGACCGCCACCGTGATGCCCACATAGGGGCGGGAGATCAGCGCGGTCGTCAGCTGCAGCGTCAGCCCGCCGGGGAGCAGCGGCGCAATCATCATCAGCGCGCTGATGTATTGGCTGCTGATATCGCCGGCGATGTGGACCGTGGGCGTGGTCGCGCCATCCGCGGCGGACCACTCGATCGGTCGCTGCACGTCCACGGGTAAGAAACCCGGGCGAGCGCCGCGTAGCGACACGCCGAGGTCGGCGAGTGCCTGGTGCAACGGGCCCATCGGCCGTGCTCGCAGCGGCGCGGCGCCGTCGATGGTGTACGGCCCTGGTCCGAGCGCTGCCATGGCAGTGAGAAACCGCGAGGTGGTTCCGGCCAGGCGCGCATCGATCGTCAACGGCCCGCGGCGCATTCGCTCGACGCCACCGGTGAGATACACGGCGCCGTGTGCGCCGCGTTCGACGGTCAGACCCAGGACCGCCAACCCGTCGAGCATCGCCGACGTGTCGTCCCCGCTGGGCAGACCGTGCAACGTCGATGTTCCCGTGGCCAGCGCGGCGCAGATCAGCGCCCGGTTGGCGATGCTCTTTGATCCCGGCACCCCCACCGTGACGTCCAACGGACCGTCCAGCGGGGTGATCGATCGGGAGTCCGCTGGCGCGGTCACGACAGCGGTTGCACCGCGGGGCGGAAGCCGCGGGCGATCAGCCCACCGCGGTACAGCTCGGCGGTCGTCGAATCGATCAACACCACCGCCACACCGCGGTTGCCTTCGACGCTGTGAACGACTTCGAAGCTGACGATGTTGACGCCCAGCTCGGCAGCCAGGGTGAAGACCTCGGCCGCCGATCCCGGACGGTCTGGGATCGGAATTCGTACCTCGGACAGATCGTACGGGTGGCTGGCGCGTACCGGCAGATTGGCGCGTGCTTCGCGCGCTCCGACCAGCCGACGGTGCAGCTCGTTGCGGTCGTCGGTGGCCACCACCTCGCGCATCGCCGTCAGCCCGGCGATCAGCCCATCGAGGGCAGAGGTGATCGCCGGCTTGTTCTCGGCGCAGATGTCAAGCCAAATCGCCGGGGATCCGCTGGCGATGCGGGTCATGTCACGGAACCCGCCGGCAGCCAGTCGCAGCAGCGCGGCGTGTTCTTCGGCGCGTTCCGCGGCGAGCCCCATCAGCGTTGCCGCGGTCAGATGGGGCACATGGCTGACCACCGCCACCACCGCGTCGTGGCGTTCGGGCGGCAAGGCGACGACATCGGCCCCCATATCTGCAACAACGGCAGCGACCGTCGAGAAGGTTGTATCGGAGGTGGTGGTGGACGGGGTGAGCACCCATACCGCACCGTTGAACATCGCCGAGTCGGCGCCGTCGAGACCATCCAGCTCGCTGCCGGCCATCGGGTGGCCGCCCACGAAGCGGCTGTCGTCGACCGCGGCGACGATCGGACCCTTCACGCTGCCGGTGTCCGTGACGAAGCCGCTCGTTTCTGCCAGGGCGCGGCGTGCTTGTTCGGCAACCGCGGTGACCGGCGTGGCAATGAACGTGATCGACGCATCGGGATCGAGGCCAGGGGCATCGATCAAGCCGCGCTGCACGGCGTCGTCAACCCGGTCCAGTTTGGAGTCGTCGCCCGAGACATGCCAGCCATGATCGTGCAGAGCAGCAGCGATCGAACCGCCGATCAGGCCGAGCCCGATGACATTGGCGCGACGACGCGCAGCCGTCGAGGTAGTCGCAGGGGGCGCGCTCATCGCCCGCAGGCTATCCGCCGGCTGCGCCGGCGGCCTTGGCCAAATCGATGACCTCGGCGGGCGTCAACGCTCGCCACGATCCTGGGGTCAGCGATGGATCACGCAACCCGGCGATTCGGACGCGGACCAAGCGCTGCACCGGGTGGCCGATCGCCGCGCACATCCGTCGGACTTGCCGGTTGCGTCCCTCGTGAATCGTGATTCGCAGCACCCCCGGCGAGGGCTGGGAGACCACCGCGGGGGCGGTCATTCCGTCGTCCAGCTCGACGCCGTTGCGCAGCTGGCGTATTCCACCGGGCGACACCGCACCGCGCACGTTGACCAAATATTCCTTATCGACCCCGAAGCGCGGATGGGTGAGCAGGTTGGTCAGCTCACCGTCATTGGTCAGCAGAAGCAGCCCTTCGCTGTCGATATCCAAACGACCAACGGGATAGACGCGCGGCTCGGCAGGAACCATCTCCACCACGGTGCGCCGCCCATGGGTATCGGTGGCCGTGGTGACCACGCCGGTCGGCTTGTTCAACAGGTAATAGACCAGGCCGGGACGGGTACCGACGGGGGCACCATCGACATGAACCTGATCGTGGTCAACGTCGACACGACGTCCGAGCTGGGCGACCTCGCCGTTGACCGTGACCCGGCCAGCGGCGATCAGCTCCTCGCATACTCTCCGACTTCCCCAGCCGCGGGTAGCCAGCACCTTCTGCAGCCGCTCGCCTTGGGGAAGCGCCGCCGAACGCGCCGCGTTCTGTTCCCACAGCGGCGGTTCAAAGTCAGCTGGGGCCATGGCCCTCTTCGATCCGCAAGCCGTGCTCCAACGCCTCGACCACATCGGCACCCGGCACGAAGTCGACGATCGGCGGCAGATCGTCCAGCGTGTCCAGACCAAGCTTTTCAAGGAACAGCGGCGTCGTGCCGAACAGCACGGCCTGACCAGGTCCGTGGTCGCGGGCCACCTCGGCGACATAGCCGCGGGCCTGCAGGGTGCGTAGCACACCGTCCGGGTCGACGCCGCGGATCGAGGCGATTTGGGCACGCGACAGTGGTTGCTTATAGGCCACGATCGCCAGCGTCTCGAGTGCCGCGGGGCTCATCCGGGCACGCTGACCGTCGAGCAAAAAGCGTTCGACGTAGGCCGCCAGATCAGCATGTGATTGGTATCGATAGCCACCGGCAATTCGAACCAGTTCGAACCCGTGGCCCGCTTCGGCGTATGCCTCGGCGAGCTGACCGCACAGTTGCTCGACGGTGACCACGGAAATCTCCAGCAGTTGCGCGAGCATCTCGGCCGGCACGGGCTCGACGGCGACCATGACGATCGCTTCGATGGCGCGCACGGTCTCCGCGTCGGGTTGGTTGTTGATTGTCATCTGTCGTCTATCCCTCGTAATCGTCGACCATCAGCGGCGCCTCGTCGAGGTTTGTTCCCCCGGTCCAGACGATCTCGATCTCGCCGAAACGGCCGCCCTGCTCGAGCTCGAGCATGCCCTGCTTGAACAACTCGAGCAGCGCCAGAAAGCGAACAATCACTTCCAGACGCTCGACCAACCCTGCCGTCAACCGACGGAACGAGATCCGTCCGGCACGCGGCAGCTCGTCCACCAGTTCGGCGACCGCGTCGGCGACGCTGACCCGCACGGCGGCGACGTGGAACAGGTCGACACGCGGCTGCGGCTTGGGGGTGACGGCGCGGAGGAAGGCGCGTTGCAAACGCAACGGTGTGATGCCGTCCATCAGATCGGGCATCAACGACTCGAACCGCTCGTCGGCGCCGGCACTGCGTCCGACGGTGAGCGCGGCGTCATCGGACAGCTTCGACAGCACGGCAGCGACATCCTTGAATGTCTTGCATTCCAACAGCCGGGCCAACAGGAGGTCGCGTTCTTCCCACAGGGCCAGTTCATCGTCCAGGTCGACGTCGTCTCGCCCGGGAAGCAAGCGGCGCGCCTTCAGTTCAACCAGCGTCGACGCGATCAGCAGGAACTCGGTGGCCAGGTCCAGATCGAGCGCTTGCAGCCGTTCGATCTCGGCCAAGTACTGGTCGACGATCCGGCTGAGCGAAACCTCGTAGATGTCCACTTGTTCCTGCAGGATCAGATGCAGCAACAGGTCGAAGGGCCCCTCGAACACCGGGGTGGAGACGTCGACGGCCATCGGGCCAAATCGTACCGGGCGGCCACCGGCGCTCGGGGTTAGCCTGTTGACCCGTGACTCGAGTGCTCAGCGGAATCCAAACCACCGGCGAGGTTCACCTCGGCAACTACCTGGGAGCGCTACGCAATTGGGTCACCGCCCAAGACCAGTCAGAGGCGTTCTTGTTCCTTGCCGACCTGCATGCGTTGACCGCGCTCGAGGAACCGGGGATCCTCGGCGAGTCGACGTTGCGCCAGGCGGCGATCCTTTTTGCAATCGGTCTTGACGCGCAACGCTCGACCGTGTTCGTGCAAAGCCATGTCCCCCAGCACAACCAGCTCGGGTGGATCATGGAGTGCACCGCCAGCTACGGCGAACTCAGCCGAATGACCCAGTTCAAAGACAAGTCAGCCAAGCGCGAGGGCGAGTTCATCTCCGCAGGGTTGTTCGCCTACCCGGCGTTGATGGCCGCCGACATCCTGCTGTACGACGCCGACGAGGTTCCCGTCGGTGACGATCAACGCCAACACCTGGAGATCACCCGCGACGTGGCGATGCGTTTCAATAGTCGTTTCGGCGACACCCTGGTGGTCCCCACGGCGGTCTTCCCGACCACCGGAGCGCGGGTCATGGACCTCCAAGAACCGACCGCCAAGATGAGCAAGTCATCGGTCTCCGATGCCGGGGTGATCAACCTGCTCGAGTCACCGGCGGCGATCCTCAAGAAGTTCAAGCGGGCGGTCACCGACAGCGACAACGAGGTCCGCTTCGACCGCGCCGTCAAGCCAGGAATCAGCAACCTGTTGGAGATCTTGGCCGCGTGCACCGGCGGCGACCCCGAAAAGCTGGCCGCCAACTACACCCAGTACGGACCGCTGAAGGCCGACACGGGCGAAGCGGTCGTCGAGACGCTGCGCCCGATTCAGCTGCGCTACGAGGAGCTGATCACCGACCGCGCCCAGCTGAGCGCCCTGCTCCGAATCGGTGCCGAACGCGCTCAAGCGGTGGCTGGGGCCACCCTGCAACGCGTCTACGCGGCGATCGGGATGCTCCCTGCGGAGTGATCAGTAGTCGGCCCGGCGCAGGGTCAACCCAGCCGGCCCACGACCTTGAACGAGCCGACAGGTCACGTCGCTGACACCACGCTGGCGGAGCATCTCGGCCCCGAGCGCCTCGTGATCCAGGTATCGGCGCATCGCCGGTGTGCCCGTGCGCAGCACCGTGGCGACGGCGCGAGCAACGCTGCCGACATCGGCGGCGACCTTGCCGATGTCGTGCAGGAGCGCTCCGGCGATCTCATCGCGAGACGCCTCCGGACGGAACTCGACGAAGCGCCGGGCGACGCGCACCGTGTGACGCAGATCCTCCGGCTGGTGCCGGCCCCATAGCTCGATCTCGGCGTCGGTCAAGACCTCCGCAACCCAACGCAGATCGTCGTCGCTGGGTGGCTTGGTCGATAACGACCCAGCAAAGCGCAGCAGCAGATGGACGAAGTGGTTCACAGCTTCGCTCGCGGATGGGCGTTGCGGTAGGCCTTGAACAGTCGCTCCTGGCTGACCTTGGTGTACACCTGCGTGGTCGAGATCGATGCGTGACCCAACATCTCTTGGACGATGCGCAGATCGGCACCGTGATCGAGCAGATGGGTCGCACAGGAGTGCCGCAGGACGTGCGGCGAGATTCGATCGCCGACCCCGATCCCGTCGCCCAGCCGCTTGATCGTCGCCCACGCTGCTTGGCGCGACAGGCGGCCGCCCTTAGCGTTCAAGAAGACCGCCTCGGAGTCCGCTCGCCGGGCCCATCGAGCCGGCTCGAGCTGACCGCGGCCATCCTCCAGCCAACGCGCCATCGCCTGCGCGGCATGGCGCCCGAAGGGCACCAGCCGCTCTTTCGAACCTTTGCCGTACAGGCGAACCATTCGCTCTCCCAGATCGAGGTCGTCTAGGTTCAGCCCGCACGCTTCCCCGATGCGCGCACCCGTGGCATACAGAAGCTCGAGCAGGGCGCGGTCGCGCAATGCCGCCGGATCAGCATCCCCAACCGAGTCCAACAGCCGACCGACCTCGTCCTCCGACAGCGGGTGGGGGATGCCCGCCGGGACGCGGACACCTTCGACGTCGACCGTTGGGTCGTCGGGGCGACGCCCGTCGTCGGTCAGGAAGCGGTGCAGCATGCGGATCGCGGCGAGCTGACGAGCCACCGAGGCGGGTGCAGCCTGTTCGCTGCGCTGACCGATAAACGCCTCGAGCTGACCGGCATCGACGGTCGCAATGGTGCTCCCGTGGCTCGCTAACCAATCGTGATACGAGCTGAGGTCGCGGCGATAGGCCGCCAAGGTGTTCGCCGACCGGCCGCGCTCGGTGGCCATCCAGGACAGAAACTCCTCGACGTCGAGCGGCAACATCAACAGTGCAGGGTGCCGGCGAGGTGCATCCGCTCGACCAGCAGCAGACCGATCACCGTCTTGGCGTCACGAATCCGGCCATCGAGCACCATTGCGACCGCCTCGTCCAGCGGCACGCTGAGGACGTCCATATGCGACTCCTCGACGCCGTGCGCTTGGCGGGGTTCGTCGACCAGGTCGGTTGCCAGAAACAGATGCAACACCGAATCGGTCATTCCGGCCGACGGATAGAACTCGATCAGCGGGGTCAGTGTGTTGGCCCGCCACCCGGCTTCCTCGATCAGCTCGCGGTTGGCGGTGACCTCGGTGGGCTCGCCGGGGACGTCGCGCATCCCCGCCGGAATCTCCAAGATCGACTGCCCGTACGCGGCCCGGTATTGACGGACCAGGATCACCTCGACGCGGTCGTCAACGCGATGCACCGGAATGGTTGCCACGGCACCCGGAGAACGAACGATGTCACGCTGAAACTGCTCGCCGTCGGGCGACTCGAACGTGGCTTGGACGACCGTCCAGATGTACCCGGCGTACACCGGATCATCGGCGAGATGGCGGAAGTCGCCCACTAGGCGACGGTCTGTTCGTCGACCTCGTCGAGGACGCGCAACGGCGGGGTCTTTGCCTGACGGCGGTCGAGCGCCGCGGCGGTCAGATCGCGAAACAGAGGGTGAGGATGGTCCGGCCGACTCTTGAACTCGGGATGGGCCTGGGTCGCCACCCAGAACGGATGATCGTCGAGCTCGATGAACTCGACCAGTCGGCGGTCGGGCGACAGCCCGCTGCAGCGCAGCCCGGCGGCCTCGAGTTTCGGCTTCAGCTGGGCGTTCAGCTCGTAGCGATGGCGATGGCGTTCGCTGACCACCGGTTCGCCGTAGGCCCGATGGACCCGCGTTCCGGGTTCGAGAATCGCGTAGAACGCGCCGAGCCGTTGCGTGCCGCCTTTGTCGCTGACGTCGCGTTGGTCTGACATCAGATCGATCACCGGGTGTGGTGTCTGCGGATCCATCTCGGTGGAGTTGGCCCCGGCCAGGTTCATCACGTTGCGGGCAAAGTCGACGGTCATCGCCTGCAGCCCGAGGCACAGCCCCAGGCAGGGGATGTCGTGTTCACGGGCGTACCCGGCAGCGGCAATCTTGCCTTCGAAGCCACGCTCGCCGAACCCGCCGGGAATGACCATGCCGTCCAAGTGAGCGAGCCGTCCGGCAGCCAGCAGCCCTTCGACATCCTCGGCTTGGATCCAATCGATCTCGACCTTTGCGCCGTGATGGAATCCGGCGTGGCGCAGGCTCTCGGCGACCGACAGATAGGCATCCTGAAGGTCGATGTACTTGCCGATCAATCCGATCGTGACCGGCTCGGTGGCTGCCTCAACCTTGGCCACCAGCTCCTGCCAGGGCGCCAAGTTGATCTCGGTGTTCAACCGCAACACGTTGCACACCACGGTGTCGAGACCCTCATTATGCAGAATCAGGGGCAGTTCGTAGATGTTTCTGGCGTCGGCGGCGTTGATCACGGCGTCCTGATCGACATTGCACAGGCTGGAAACCTTCAGTTTCAAGCCCTCGGAAAGCGGCGCCTCGCTGCGACAGACGATGATGTCCGGCTGGATGCCACGGCTGCGCAGCTCGGTGACGGAATGTTGGGTCGGCTTGGTCTTCTGTTCCCCGGACGGTCCGATGAACGGCACCAGGGTGACGTGGATGTAGCAGATGTTGTCGCGACCGGCGTCCTGGCGATACTGGCGCAGCGCTTCGAGGAACGGGAGAATCTCGATGTCGCCCACCGTGCCACCGACCTCGGTGATCACGACATCGACATCGTCGCTGGCCAGGCGGTGAATGCGCCGCTTGATTTCGTCGGTGATATGGGGGATGACCTGCACGGTCTTGCCCAGATAGTCGCCGCGTCGCTCGGCGGCGAGCACCGCTTGGTAGATCGATCCGGTGGTCGCGTTCGAGTTGCGGCTCAGCGGTTCATTGATGAACCGTTCGTAGTGGCCAAGGTCCAGGTCGGTCTCGCCGCCGTCGTCGGTCACGAACACCTCACCGTGTTCAAACGGGTTCATCGTCCCCGGGTCGACGTTGATGTACGGGTCAAGCTTCTGCATCGTCACCCGCAGTCCGCGCATCTTCAACAGCCGCCCAAGCGACGACGCCGTCAAACCCTTGCCCAGCGAGCTGGCCACGCCTCCTGTCACAAAGATGTGCTTCGGCATTGGCGACCTCCCGCTACGTGGACACCGCGATGCCGTCGCGGTGTGTTCGATAACGGGAGTTCATCGTACCGCGTCGAACGGTGGGGACGCGGATCATCGACCGACGATTCTGGCAACGACGCCAAGTCCGTTGTCCTCGCCTGGCGGAAGGGCGGGGAGCAGCAGCGTGCGGATCCCGCAACGCTGGGCACCGACGTCGGCGATTGGGTCGTCACCAACCATGATCGCATCGGACGCATCGGCGTTCGCCCGCATGAGAGCGGCACGAAAGATCTCCGCCTGCGGCTTCACCGCCCCAACCTCGTACGACAGCACGAAGTGATCGACCAAGCCGGTCAACCGGTGGTGGTCGAACACTGCACGGATATCCCATCCGGTGTTCGACACGACCACGACCGTTGCCCTGGCTGCGCCCATGGCCCGCAGCGCGTCGTGTGTGGCGGGATAGGGAACCCACTGGTCCGGGGCGTGCATCAGCTGATAGATCCGTTCGCCGAGCCGAGGCCAGCGGTGATCGGTGGCGCTGTACAACACCTGAAAACGGTCGCGCCACACATCGTCATGAAGGTCGCGATCCAGTGCCAACTCGGCCGGAAGGTGGGCACGGCGATCGATATCTGCGGCCAGGTCGGCAGCCTCGGCAGCGCTCATCGACAAGCCGAGGTCGTCGGCCGCCTGGTGAACCGTGGCGGACAACGGTTGGTGAGCAAACAATGTGTGCCCGAAGTCGATCAGCACCGTGTTTGGACGCTCGCTCATCATCGCAGCTTGGCATGTCGTCGGACGCTGCCGGTGTTGGAATCGAGGCGCCAAGTACAGTCGCACCCATGCCCGGTCGCCGAGGTCACGGTCGTGCCCGCGGCGATCCGCAGATCGAACCTCGAGGCTCGCTGCCAGGCTGGTCGCTCCCGGTCTTGATCACTGCTGCCGTTGTTCTCCGACTGCCGTCCCTGCTGGCGAAACGTTGGTACAACCCCGACGAGGCGGCGATCGCGATGCTCGGTCAAGCGCTGCGCCGAGGTCAAACGCTGTACGTCGACATGGCCGACCGCAAGCCGCCCCTGGCGGCGTTCGTCTACCAGTTCAGTTCATGGTTAACAGGTACCGACGACGCGCGGCTGCCGCGGCTGATCGCTGCCCTCGCCCTTGGGCTTGCCGCCTGGGTGGTGGGAAACGACCTCGCTGCCCGTTTCGGCCGCCGGGCCGGTTGGTGGGGAGCCGTACTGCTGGTCGGTTCCGTCATGGCCGCGGTCCCTGCTGACGCGGCAGCGGCGAACTTCTCCAATCTGGCCGTGCCGATCGCAGCGATCGCTATCGTGCTGCTTCGCCGGCCCTCGACGCTGGCCGCCGCCGGGGGCGGTTTGGCGCTGGCGACTGCGGTGTTGTGTCGGCAAAGTTGGATGTTCGCCGGACCGGCGGCGCTGTGCTCGCTGATCCTTGCTAGCTCGACGATTCCGCAGCGGCTGCGGCGGATTGGCGCGGCTGCGGCCGGGGGTCTGGTTGCCCTTGGGCTCGTTGCGCTGACGGTCCCGTTCGCCGACTTCTGGCGATGGACCTTCACCTCCAACGGTGGATTTCTGTTCTCCTCCGTCGACGTCGCCACGGTCGCCCAGCGCGGCGCGGCATCGATCGGTCTCTTCGTCGCCTGGCATTTGGCACTGCTGGGTGGCGCTGCCGTTGCGCTCAGCGCGGTCACCCAGCGACGATCCCGCGCCGAACTCGACCTCTGGCTGTGGGTGGTCACCGGGCTCGTCGCCGTGATCGCCGGGTTCCGCTTCTTCGGGCACTATTGGATGCAGGTGATTCCGCCGTTGGTCCTGCTCGGCGCAGCGCACCTCGCCAACTGGCAGCCGCGCTGGCGACAGATCACCGCCGGGGTGGTCGCGGTCACCGCGCTGGCCGCGTTGGCCGCCCAAGCCACGCCGGGCAGCTTCCGCAAGCGCACCGACCCGGCGCCGATCAGCGCTGCCGTGCAGCAGCTCACCGCGGCAACCGACCCGGTCTTCATCTGGGGCTCATTTCCCGAGTTCGGGGTCGCCGTTCAGCGGCCCGTCGCCGGCGGCATGGTTCACAGCGACTTCGTCACCGGTCGCTCGGGCGGGCACAGCGCGGGCGCGGACACGCTGCGCCTGGCGATGGACGGGGCGATCGAGACGATGCTCGACAACCTGCGGGCCAGCCCGCCGGCGATCATCGTCGACACCTCCACATCATCGTCGCTCGGTTACGAGAATTATCCGATGTCGATCATTCCGGCGCTGGGCGACTTCGTTGAACAGGGTTATGAACGCGCTCAGACCGTTGCCGGCGTAACGCTGTGGGTGCGTACGTCGAAGGCCACGACGGAGCGTCACAGCTAGCATGGGATGCCATGTCTGTGACCGTTGACTCCGAGCCTGGTCGCGACGACCAGCCGCAGTCAACGCCGCCGTCGATCCCCACGAAGGCCGCTCGTCCGCCATTCCGCGAAACCCGCCGGGCCCACTCGTTACGTGAAGTCGTCCTTGTCGTCGCCTTCTATTACGTGTACCAAACGATCCGCAGCGTGGCCAACCACAGTGGCGTCGAGCGCCGCGCCTTCGCCAACGCCAGCTTGATCGTCGACGCCGAGAAATGGCTGCACATCTTCGTCGAGCAACCGATCCAGCAGGCGTTCCTGGGTGCCCGATGGTTTCTGAAGTTTTGGAACATCTACTACGGAACGCTCCACTTCGCGATCACCGCCGGGTTGCTGATCTGGGTGTTCCTCAAGCGGCCGGAGTCCTATCGGCGGATGCGCAACCTTCTCGGGGCGACGACCGGTCTGGCGCTGATCGGGTACTGGAGCTTTCCGTTGGCGCCGCCGCGGATGATCGCCTGCAATGACTCGATCCCGGTTCCCAGTGCTGGCGCCGGGCCAACTGTGGGCAAGTGCTTCGTCGACACCCTTGATCGATACGGCGGGCTGTGGTCGTATCAGTCTCCCGTGGCCAAGGCGGTTGCCAATCCATTCGCGGCGATGCCCAGCCTGCACTTTGGCTGGGCGTTGTGGTGTGGGATTGTGTTTGCGCTGTTGGCCCGCCATGGATGGTCGCGCGCCTTCGCCGTGCTGTATCCGCTGATCACTCTGTTTGCCATCGTTGTCACGGCGAACCACTACCTGCTCGACGCTGCCGGCGGCGCGCTGGTCCTCCTGGGCGGCGTCGGTGTCACCCATTTACTCGAACGCAATTCGATGCGCCGCGCCCTGCGGCGTTCCGCCAAGCGTCAAGCCCGACTACAACCAGGCACGTAACGGTGGAGCAGTTCGGCAGCGTGCTGCTTGGCGGTGGGGCTTTGGTCGTTGCCGGACAGCAGCCGAGCGATCTCCTCAACGCGGGCTTCGGCGGTCACCTCGTCGACCGACGTCGTCGTCAGCGGATCTCCCGCGGCGGATGTCGTGACCTGCTTGCTCACCACCAGATGGGTGTCTGCCGCGGCCGCAACCTGGGCGAGGTGGGTGACCACCAGAACCTGATGGCGTCGGCCCAACTCGGCCAGTGCAGCAGCGACATGCTGCGCGGCCCGACCGCCGATTCCGGCATCGACCTCGTCGAAGACCAGCGTGTCAGGGGCGGCGGACAGCTCCAGCCGCACGGCGAGCATCGCTCTGGCCAGCTCTCCCCCACTGGCCACCTTGGTCAGCGGAGCTAACGCGCTGCCAGGGTTGGCCGTAAACATCCACGTCACTTGGTCGCCGGGATCGGTGTCCCCAACGTCCACGACGACTTCGGCGTGGGGCATTGCCAGCGTACGGAGTCGTTGCTGGGTGGCTGCCGCCAGTCCGCCAGCTGCGGCACGACGCCGGGCCCCGACCGCCGCGGCCTCGGCCTGCAACGTCGTGGTCGCCGTGGCCCGTTCGGCCTCGAGTTCGGCCAAGCGCGCCGCGCGGCCGTCGAGTTCGGCGACGCGGTTTGCGACGCGCTGCTCGAACTGGATCACCTCGGCCAAGGTGTCGCCGTACTTGCGCTGGAGATCGCGCAGCAGCTGGCGACGCTGGCGGACCTCGTCGAGCCGCTGCGGGTTCTCTTCGATGTTGTCCGTCACGGCGCGCAGCTCCTGCACCACGTCATCAAGCTCACCGAGCATCCCGCTCAACCGGCTCGCAAGTGGGGCAAAGACGGGAGCATGGCCAAGCGCGGCGAGCGCTTCGCCGATCGCGTCGCCAGCTCGAGCCTCGCCGCGCAATGCGTCGACGGCGCGACGACCGGCATCCTCCAGCTCCAGCGCGGACGTCAAGATTTCGAACTCGTCAGCCAGCTGCTGATCCTCGTCCGCGGCGGTGATGTTCGCCGCAGCCAGCTCGGCGGCTTGGAAGTGGAGCATGTCCAGCTCCTGGGCGCGAGTTCTGGCGTCGCCGCCCAAGTCGCCGATCTGGCTGTCGATCTGAATCACGCGCTGTTGCGCAGTGCGCAGCGCGGTCAGATCGATACCCGCCCAGCGGTCGAGGGCCTCGCGTTGCGTGGCCGGTTCGAGCAGTCCGTGTTGGGCGTGCTGGCCGTGCAGATCAACCCACTGCGCGGTGAGCTCAGCCAACCCGGCCACGGTGGCCAGGCGTCCGTTGATATAGGTGCGCGACCGACCGTCGGCCGGGATGACGCGGGCCACCACGTACTCATCGGGTTGACCATCGCGTTCACCTCCGTCGATCAGAAAGCGTCCCTCGATGCGCGCCTCGGCGCATCCACTGCGCACCACCGCGGGGTCGGCGCGTCCGCCGAGCAACAGGGCGATCGCCTCGACCAGCATCGTCTTGCCGGCACCCGTTTCGCCGGTGAGCGCGGTGAGGCCGGGGCCAAACACCAGCGTGGCCCGCTCGATAACCCCCATCGACTCGATGTGCAATTCGACGAGCATCAGCGGTCCGGCAGCTCGAACTTCGCCTTCAGGATCTGGTGGAAGCGGCGCTCGCTAAAGCGCACGAAGCGGGCGACGACATCGGCCATCGAGACGCGCACGGTGTCGCCCACTGCGAGGTCGAGCGCGGCCTGCCCATCCACGGTCAACACCGCTGGACGATGACCGACGACCTCGATGTCGACTCCCTCATCAGGGGTCAACACCAGCGCGCGGTCGAACAGCATGTGCGGCGAGACCGGCGTGAGCAGCAGCGCCTTATGCCGTGGCGAGACGACGGGCCCACGGGCACTGAGCGAATACGCGGTCGAGCCGGTGGGCGTGGCGACGATCATCCCATCCGCCGAATACGAAGTAAATGGCTCGCCGGCGATCGCCACCTGCATCCGGATGGTGTGCCCGGCGTCGCGCCGTTCGACCACCGCTTCGTTCAGCGCCAGCCAACGCTGATCGGCGCCGCCCGGATCGACCTCGATCGACAGCATCATCCGTTCCTCGATTTGCCAGCCGCCCGACGACGGCCCACGCAGCCACCGTTCCAGCGCACTGACCAGGGCGCTGGGTTCGATTTCGGTGAGGTAGCCGAGCCAGCCAAGGTTGACCCCGATCAGCGGCACCTCGTGCTCGGCGATCAGTTGCACGGCCCGCAGGATTGTGCCGTCGCCTCCGAGGGCGACGCAGAGATCGGCGCGCCGAGCTCCCTGCTCGTCGACCAGGTGGGCGAGGCCGATCGCCTCGCCATCGCTGGGGTCGACACACACCCGGTGTCCCGTTCCCTGCAACCATGCAGCAGCCTGTCCGGCGAGCTCCAGCGCTTCGGGGCGCTCGTGGTGAGCGACGATCAGAACGGTGCTCATGGTTCGCATCCTGTCCGACCAAGGCCGACATGAACAAGCATCTCGAGGTTGCCATGGCCGCCGGTCAATGGCGAGTCGATCCAACCCAGCGCGGTGCTGCCGAGATCGACGATCGCCTGGTCGATCTCGTGGCGGACCCGGCGATGGATCAGTGGGTCAGTGATCACACCGCGACCGCGCGACACCTCTTCGTCGGTGGCCTCGAACTGCGGCTTGACCAACAGCACGGCCTCGGCCACGAACGGCGGCTCAGGTTGGCACACCCGCAACAGGGCGCCTAACACGGAGCGCAGGGAGATGAACGACAGGTCGGCGACCACCAGGCTGACCGGGCCGCCGATTGCCTCGAGCGAGAGATCGCGCACATGAACGTGCTCGAGGACGACGACGCGCCCATCCGCACGAATTCTCGGGTGAAGCTGACCGTGGCCGACGTCGACGGCCACCACCTGGGCAGCGCCGCGCTGTAGCAGACAGTCGGTGAACCCGCCCGTGGATGCGCCAGCGTCGAGCACTCGTCTGCCGAGCACGCTGAGACCAAACGACTCGAGTGCGGCATCAAGCTTCTCGCCGCCCCTGCTGACGAACCGGGCTGCGGGAGGGAGCACCACCACGGGGTCCGCGGCACTGACCAATCTCGTTTCTTTGGTGGCCACCGCACCGCCGACAAGAACTCGACAATCGGCGATTCGCTGGCGCGCTTCATCCAGCGATGAGACCAACTCCCGGCGGAGCAGTTCAGCGTCCAGCCGCGAACGGCGCAACGGTTAGCTGGCGGCGTTCGACGCGGCGGACTTCTTGGCCGAAGCCTTCTTGGCCGGGGCAGCCTTCTTCGCCGCTGCCGCCTTCTTCGCCGGTGCAGCCTTCTTGGCAGGGGCCGCCTTCTTCGCCGGTGCCTTCTTCGCCGGTGCAGCAGTGCTGGCAGCTGGCGCCTTCGTCGCCGCCGGGACCTTCGCCGCCGGGACCTTCGCCGCCGGAGCGCTCGTGAATTGGCGCTTCACCGTGCCGGCCAACGACTCACCCAGCTCTTCGATCCGGTCTTCGATGTCATCGAGACGCTCGGCGATGCGACCGATCTGGACGGCTACCTCTGCCTGAACCGCAGCAGCGAGACGCTCCGAGGCGTCACGACCCCGCTCGATCAGCGTCTGCACGGTGCGCTCGGCATCCTTGCGCTTTACCTGCCCAACCTTGACGAGTTCGGTCACGGCGCGCTCGGCTGTCGCCTGCGAGACTTCGCTAAACTGCATCCCGGCGTCGAGCAACCGCTTGATAACATTTTTGGCCATTTGCTCAGCCTAGCGGGCCGGAAATGGCAGGCTTTCGAGTAGGACATCCGCCACACCCGCCAGGTCCGCGACGTCGATGTCCGGAGCAGCAACACCGTCGCCCATCTCCAACGCATCCCCCGGTCGAATGACGCCGCTGCGCACCTGGGCATACCGACAGCCAAGGGATCGGGCGAACAGCCCGTCGGTCGATGGACGGTCGCCGATCATCACCATCTGTGACGGTCGCATCGCTGGCTCCAACGAACGTACAAGGTCGGCCATCGGCGGATGCGGTTTGCCAGCGATCACCGGGTCGACGCCAGCGGCGGTCATCACCGCGGCAACGAGCGTGCCCCCACCGGGTATCGGTCCGTCGGGCGTCGGAAACGTGGCGTCGCTATTGCTAGCGATGAACCTCGCACCTCGACGAACCAACGTGCTCGCCCGGCTCAACGAGTCGTATGTCAGCGACCTGGTCAGTCCGACGATCACCGCGGTCACCTCGCCCGCGTCGGACATGTCCACCTCACCGATATCGATCGGGCGAGCACCACGTTGACGCACGGCTTCATGGATTCCCGGGCCGCCGAACACGGCAACGAGTTCATCGGACACGACCAGCGATGCAGCCGCTTGGGCGGAGGTCACGACATCGCCCACCGCGGGGATACCGATCGTCGCCAGCGCCTGCTCGTGTTCGCCGAGCAGCGGACCGGAGTTGTTCGTGGCAAACAGCACCCGGTAGCCGCCGGCACGCAGCCGGTCGATCGCCTCGACCGAGCCGGGAATTGGCTGACGAGACAGCCACACCACCCCGTCAAGGTCACAGACGACCAGACCCGCTCGAGATGCCAGTGATGCCGCCAGATCATTCATCGAGTGGTCATTGTGTCAGAGGAATGGCAACCTGTACGGGTGCCCCGCTTCGAACCGTTCGCCGCCTATCGCTACCCATCCTCGGAAGACCTGGCCACGGTGACCGCCCCGCCGTACGACGTGCTCAGCGAGGCCGACGTTCGCGCCCAGCGGGCCAACAACCCGCACAACATCACCCTCGTCGATGTGCCGTTGGCCAGCGACGCCCCCGATCCGTACGAACACGCGGCTTCGATCCTGGCGAGCTGGCTCGAAGCGGGCGTCTTGGTCGTCGACGAACGCCCGTCGTTCACGCTGTATCGCATGGAATTCCGCGATTCGGCAGGGCACGATCGTCGCACCGTCGGCGTCCTGGGAGCACTCGAGGTGGTCGACGAAGGCGGCGACGGCGTGCTCCCCCACGAACGCACGACACCCAAAGCGAAGACCGACCGTCTCGATCTGACCAGAGCCACGAGCTGCAACCTGTCGCCAGTGTGGGGTCTCTCGCTGTCCGCCGGGCTCACCGAGCTGCTGACCCAGCCGGGAGAGCTGCTCTCCGAGATGATCGATGACGCAGGGGTCCGCCACCGTGTCGAGCGCGTCGACGAGCCCAGCCGCGTTGACCGAATCGCCAACGCGGTGAGCGCCAATGCGGTGCTGATCGCCGATGGGCATCACCGATACGCGATCGCCCGCACCTATCGCGACGAGCAACGTGCCAGTACCGGCTCTCGGCAGACCTCCGCCGAACTGGTGCTCACCTACGTCGGCGAGCTGATCGACGACCAACTGAGCATCGACGCGATCCACCGCATGTACCACGGAATCGGCGCGGCCGAGCTGACGGCGCGGCTGCGCGGCTCATTCACGGCAGATGACGCGGGCAACATCGATCTGTCCACCGTCGTGTCCGAAATGGACCGGCGCGGCGCGCTGTGTCTGCTGCGCAGCGACGGAACCGGCGCCTGGCTGACACCCACCCAGGGGCTGATCGACAACGAACGCGCCCTGGATGGGGCCTATTTGGAGCGTGCCTTATCCGGCACCGATGTCGACGTCACCTACCAGCACGACGTCCACCTGGTGGCCGATCAACTCGCCCGCGGCGAAGCACAAGTGGCAGTGCTGATCCGTCCAACCGGAATCGAGGAGATCCGCCGGACCGCCGAGGAGCGGCTGTTGATGCCGCCGAAGTCGACGTTCTTTACGCCCAAGTTGCGCACCGGGATGGCGATCCGGCCGCTGTAGCGCCCTGCGAACGCGCTACCCAGCACCGTTCGGATCGATCGCCAGCAGCGCTTGTCGTGTCAGCCGGCGGACGGCGCGCCGGTCGCCGAGCGATACGACGCTGCGTGCTTTGACCTCCGTTGCCGATCGGGTCGCGCCGCCGGCGCGGAAGAACCGACGTTCAACCGAGCCGAGCACGGCGATTTCGTCGCCAGCGACGAGCGCGTTCAACTGCTCGGTATCGGCGGCCGACACCGGCACCGATCGCCGTCCATCGGGCGTGACGGTGGTGACCTGCAGCGAGATCAACGTCTCTCCTGATGGCAACTGGCGAATGACCGGGTCGCTGGACAGCGACCCGCAGAGCATGACGACGTTCATGCGGTGGCCTCGTTTTCAGCCTGGCCCCTGGACTGGGGCACGGTTGGTGGGGGAAGCGACGGGGGAACGCCGTTGTAGGTCTACACCAAGGGTGTAGCGCGGCTATCGACCCAGGGCGCGCAGCCGGTCCGGAGCGTCGGCGAAGTCAGGATCATGCTCCAAGATCCGGCTGAACATCTGCCGTGCCTTGATCACGTCGCCGGACCGGTCATAGAGGTCAGCGATCACGTACCACTGACGAAGGTGATGCTCGCGCACCCGCTTCACTGAGCCAGCCGAGCGCTGCATCAGCCGCAGCGCTCCGGCCAAGTCGCCTTGGTCGGCCAGCGCTCCGGCAGCGACGATGCGTCCTTCGGCCAGCAACTCGGGTGCCGGAGACGCTTCACGCAGTTCCGCCCACAGCGTCTCGACCCGCGCGTGATCACGCGTTGCCCGGGCGCAGTCGGCAAGCACCGGGAGGTGATGGATACTGCCATCGAGGCGATGGGCGATCTCCAACTCGGCGGTCGCCTTGCGCCACTGACCGAGCCGATACAGAGCAAGCCCGGCCAATTCGTGGGCGAAGGCGACGTCTGGAAGATCGCGCAGCACCGGCTGGACCATCCGCCTGGCGTCGTCGTAGCGACCACGGTCCAGCGCGTCTGCTGCCGCGGCCAGACGTTGCCGATAGCGGTCGCGGCGCGGTCCGGCGACGGCACGTTCGACAGCGTCTTCGACCTCGGGGGCAAGTTCCTGGCTGATCCGTCGACCTTGCCGGGACATCGACGAGGTCGCTCGCTCCGCAGCGGCCTGTGCGGCGTCGCGCACCGAGCCCTCGTCGATCCACTGATCGGGCTCAAAAGGCTCGACAACCCGCGGCTCGCGTTCGACCCGTGGGCCGCGGGTCGCGCGCACCTCGGCCGCACGACGCTCCGCAGCGGTCATCGGCTTTTCGACACGACGCGGCGCTACTCGCCGACCGCGCTCGCCGTATGAGCCACCTGCGCCAGCGCGACCACTTCCCGAACCCCGCCGAGCATCACCATCGGAGCGCCTCCGGGCATCACCGTCGCGACCCGGTCCAGAACCCCGCCGAGCATCACCGTCGGAGCGCCTCCGGGCATCACCGTCGCGACCCGGTCCAGAACCCCGCCGAGCATCACCGTCGGAGCGCCTCCGGGCATCACCGTCGCGACCCGGTCCAGAACCCCGCCGTGCGTCGCCGGCGGATCCCCGCCGATCGCCGGCTCCGGTGGCGCGCCGTTCACCTGCCGGCGAAACGCGGCGACGCTCGTCGGGCCCATCGCTGCGCCCGGGACGAGACGTGTCGCTGGGTCGTTGACCCGGTGCGGCACCTCGACCGTACGGGCGCGGTCCGCGGCGTGGCGGCGAATCACCGGCCGACCGAGGACCGCTGCGCCACTCGTCGCCGTCGGCACGTGGATCACGTCGCTGACGGGGCCCACTCCCCTGGCGAGGCGCGCTTCCCGGACGGGAGGCACCGCCTGAACGGCCGCTGCCTCGGCCCGCGCCCCGACCTGATGGAGACGGACGGGAAGGCGGCGTGGGATTCATAGGCCCGCCGAGTGTAGGGCCCAAAAATGCCGAACGCCCCCGTGAGGGGGCGTTCAAGGCGAGAAATCCGGCGGCGACCTACTCTCCCAGGGGGTCTACCCCCAAGTACCATCGGCCCTGGCAGTCTTAACTTCCGTGTTCGGGATGGGAACGGGTGTGACCCTGCCGGTAAAGCCACCGAAATCTGTTGTCAGTTGGCGCACACCATTCGAAATGGGTGCAGCCCCTGAGGACTCCAGAGCAAGCACGAGCGATGTTCAAACCAAGCCCTCGGCCGATTAGTACCGGTCGGCTAAACACGTTGCCGTGTGTACACCTCCGGCCTATCAACGTGATGGTCTCGTCACGGGCCTTACTGCGTTAACCGCATGGGATTACTCATCTTGGAACAGGTTTCCTACTTAGATGCTTTCAGCAGTTATCCTTTCCGGAGGTGGCTAATCTGCCATGCCCTTGGCAGGACAACAGACACACCAGAGCTCCGTCCGTCCCGGTCCTCTCGTACTAGGGACAGCCTTCCTCAATAATCCTTCGGCTGCGGAGGATAGGGACCGAACTGTCTCACGACGTTCTGAACCCAGCTCGCGTACCGCTTTAATGGGCGAACAGCCCAACCCTTGGGACCTGCTTCAGCCCCAGGATGCGATGAG